>UMHC01042437.1_pt1 | contig 255574 bp, 222 predicted proteins | sample 1965381 | NCBI WGS metagenome assembly UMHC01 (sample SAMEA4836083, study PRJEB28245) | human gut metagenome | biome: gut microbiome; material: fecal sample | place: Denmark | collected 2008 | reverse complement strand
TCCTGCTGCTGACCCGCGCAATGGATTGACTCCATCCGCCGATTCACTTGAGTTCGGCCTACCTCGCCGAGCTCCCCACAGGCCGACATGCGCTGCCCGCGCACCTTTATATTTCTTGCCCCCACTATGTCGGCATTGCCCTGATAACCGCAAGCCACACACTTAAAACTTGCTTGGCTCTTTCGGTTCTCTTTTGACTCATGCCCACATATCGGACAAGTCCGGGAAGTGTATTGAGGTGCCACCTTAATGACAATTCCGCCCCTTTGTTCACACTTCCACTGCAGTCGTTGGAAAAACTTTCCCCAGCCTTGATCCAATATCGCTCGGTTTAAGCCACTTTTCTGCGCAACATTCTGCCCCGGTTCTTCTATCGTTCCGGCAGCACTGGCCGTCATATTCTTTATTCTCAAGTCTTCTCGGTAGATCACGGCGTGTTTTTTGCTCAAATCTAACGCCACTTTATTAATAAAGTCCTGACGAATATTGCCGATTCGCTGATGCAGCTTTGCGATCTTCCTTTGGGCTTTTTTCCAATTACTGCTGAATTTCTCCTTTCTCGATAATGCCCTTTGCAATTGCGCCAATTTCTTTAAGTGCTTTTTTAACGCATTGCACGGAGCAATCTGTGTTCCGTCCGAGAGCGTGCAAAACCACCCCACTCCCATATCCATCCCTACTTCATCACCGTCATGCTTAGGGATGTCTTTTTCATATTCTGTTTGAACCGAGACATACCAACCGTCAGCTTTTCGAATGACGGTGATATTTTTCGCTTTCCCTTCGATATAGCGGCTTCGTCTGTACTTCACAAAACCGATACCGGGCAAATAGATTTGTTTACCTGTTTCATCGATTTTAAATCCCTGCGGATAACGGAATCCGTCTGATGATCCAAACTTTCTGTGAAATACGGGAAATGCAGCTCGACCCGAAAAGAAATTGGCATACGCTCGGGAAAGATCCTTCATGGATTGCTGAAGGCACTGTGAGTAGCACTCAGACAACCAAAGCGTTTCAGGATCTTTTTTCCAATCAGGCAATAAAGCAGAAAGATTTTTGTAGGAGGGATGTTGACCGGTTTTCTTTTCGTACTGTTCTTTTGCCCAGCTTAAGCCCTTGTTATAAACAAAGCGGCAACAGCCGGCAAAGCGAGACATTAATCGTGCCTGACGGCCGTTGGGTTTAAGCTTAAAGAGAAAACCTTGGCGAAACAACATGAGATAGAATTGTACTTGGTCTATATGGGAGAATTCAAGATGAGTGAATCTGAAATTCGGCATGGCAGGCACTGTGTATTTCAGATGCATGTGCACTTGGTCTTCGTGACAAAATACAGACGGAAAGTCTTTACGAAAGAAATCCTTGCGGATTTAAGGGATACCTTTGATTCAGTGTGTCAGGATTTTGAAAGTGAGCTGGTAGAGTTTGATGGAGAAAATGATCACGTGCATTTATTGGTGAGGTATCCGCCAAAAGTCTCTGTAGCGAAACTGGTTAACAGTCTCAAGGGAGTATCCAGTCGAATGATTCGACGCATGGGCCATGAGAGTATTCAAAAACAACTATGGAAAGGAGCACTGTGGTCACCATCGTACTTTGCAGCCAGCTGTGGAGGTGCACCGCTATCGATCATTAAGCAGTATATTGAGCAGCAGAATATGCCTCAATAGCCGATTAAAATCGGCGATCCTTATATCCCCGCATTAATGCCGAGGCTTTACGGAACTTGTGGTAAAACTCCTCATAATGTTCAGATCGGTTCTGCCGATCGGTCGAGCAAAATCGGCCGACAAAGATACTACGCCAAACTACTTAGAAGCTCCACGAAAACACCTAGGGATTTTTCCTTATTGTCCGAATACCAAAAAAAGCGTTTGGATCAGGTACTAAAGTGGAAAAAAAGATTAGAAAAAACGTCGACTCATCGGCTAATTACAGTACAATCTAATTGTTTGAGCCGGACAAAGTTTTCTTTGTCTATTAAGTATTTTTATCCTTTTATTTTTGGTTAGAAAAATGACTTCTTGCGTCACTCCTCAGTTGATGGCTAATGCCATTCGTGCTTTGGCAATGGATGCTGTTCAAAAGGCCAAATCCGGTCACCCGGGTATGCCCATGGGAATGGCCGATATTGCTGTTGCCCTTTGGACAAAGCACTTGCGCCACAACCCTTGCGATCCGAAGTGGATCGGTCGGGACCGTTTTATTTTGAGTAACGGTCACGGCTCAATGCTTCAGTATGCTCTTTTGCATCTGACGGGCTACGATCTTTCGATCGAGGATTTGAAGGCTTTCCGTCAATGGCACAGCAAAACGCCGGGTCACCCTGAAGTGGATGTGACGCCCGGCGTTGAAACGACGACCGGTCCTTTGGGTCAGGGCATCGGCAACGCTGTCGGCATGGCTTTGGCTGAGAGAATGCTTGCGGCTGAATTTAATCGCCCGGGCTTTGACGTGATTGACAACTACACCTATTGCTTCTTGGGTGACGGCTGCCTCATGGAAGGCATCAGCCACGAAGTCTGCTCTCTGGCCGGTACCTGGAAACTCAATAAGCTTATCGTCATTTATGATGACAACGGCATTTCCATTGACGGCAAAGTCATCAATTGGTTCTCTGACAATACCCGTGAACGTTTTGAATCTTACGGTTGGAATGTTATCGGACCGGTCGACGGCCATGACATTGACGCGATGGACCGTGCGATTGCCGAAGCTAAGGAAAGTCAGGATAAGCCGACTTTGATCATTGCCCGTACGGTGATCGGTAAAGGCTCTCCCAACCGTCAGGGAACCAGCAAAGTGCACGGTGAGCCTTTGTGTGAAGAAGAGCTTAAGCTCACCCGTGAGGCTTTGGGCTGGAAGTGGGATCCCTTTGTGATTCCGCAGGAAATCTACGACGCCATGAATGCCAGAGAGGCCGGTCAAAAACTTCAAAGCGAATACGAAGCCATGTTTGCCCGGTATGCTGAAGCCTATCCGGACTTAAGTCGTGAACTTCTTCGCCGTCTGAAGGGTGATTTGCCGCAAGATTTTGAAGAAGTGATGCAAAAAGCCATTGACGCTGCGGCCCAAGCTCAGGAAACAGTAGCAACACGTAAAGCCAGCCAAAAAGCGCTCAATGCTTTTGCACCGCATTTGCCCGGTCTTTTAGGAGGCTCGGCTGATCTCACGGGTTCTAACCTCACGAATTGGACCGGTGTCGAAGCAATGCGTCCCAACACATATTTGGGTCGTCACATCAATTACGGTGTCCGTGAATTCGGTATGTCTGCCATTCAAAACGGTATCGCTTTGTATGGCGGCTTTATTCCCTTTAGTGCAACGTTCCTCACTTTCTCGGATTATTCCCGTAACGCCATTCGTATGGCTGCGCTCATGAAACAGCGCTCCATCTTTGTCTTCACGCACGATTCAATCGGCTTGGGTGAAGACGGACCGACACATCAGTCTGTCGAGCACATCCCGAGCTTGCGTTTGATTCCGAACTTAAATGTGTGGCGCCCCTGTGATACGGTGGAAGCGCTGGTGGCCTGGCAAAGTGCCGTTGAATCGCGCCATACGCCTTCAATCATTATCGGCTCTCGTCAAAACATTGAATTTATTGCCCGTGACGCAGAAGAAGTCGTGTGTGATGCAAAGAAAGCTCTGCACGCCGGCGCTTACGTGATGAAGGAGTCTGGCAAGGGAGCCGGCAGCGTTGACTGCGTTTTGATTGCAACGGGCTCTGAGGTGCCTCTTGCCGTTAAGGCTCGCGAGGCGCTTGAAGAAATGGGAATCGGTACACGTGTTGTTTCTATGCCTTGCACAGAACTTTTCGATAAACTGTCTTGTGAAGAACAGCGTGCCATTTTGACCGATGCTCCCAAGGTTGCCATCGAAGCTTCTGTCACGGGCTTATGGTACAAGTACGTTAAGAACGGTGAAGTGGTCGGCATTGACACGTTTGGCGAGTCTGCTCCGGCCGGCGTTCTTTGGGAAAAATTCGGCTTTACCGTGGATCGCGTCGTTGAAGCCGCTAAGAAAGCGATTAATCATTAATTACTTGAGAGGTATTTGAAAAATGACCATTAAAGTTGCCATTACGGGTTTTGGCCGTATCGGTCGCAATGTGTTGCGCGCCCACTACGAATTGGGCAAAAAGCACGATGTTGAGATCGTGGCCATTAACGCCATGGGTGACCTTAAGACCAATGCTCATTTGTTGCGTCATGATACGGTTCACGGACACTTCAACCATGATGTTCAGATTGAAGAAGTTTCCGATACCGAAAAGTATCTGATTGTTGATGGCGACCGTATGCGCGTGTTCTGCGATCGTGATCCCCGCAATCTGCCTTGGAAGGAACTCGGTGTTGACGTGGTGCTCGAATGCACGGGCGCATTCCGTACGAAGGAAAAGTGCCTGGCTCACTTGGAAGGCGGCGCCAAGAAGGTGTTGATTTCCGCTCCGGGCAAAGGCGTGGATGCTACGGTGGTTTACGGTGTCAACCAAGACGTTTTGACGAAGGACATGACGGTTGTTTCCAATGCTTCCTGCACGACAAACTGCCTGGCTCCGGTTGTCAACGCTCTTCATAAGGCTATCGGTGTGGAACGCGGCTTGATGACGACGATTCATGCCTACACCAACGATCAAGTGCTCACGGACGTTTATCACAAGGATTTGCGTCGTGCACGTTCTGCCACGCACTCTATGATCCCGACAAAGACGGGTGCCGCTGCTGCTGTCGGTTTGGTTTTGCCTGATTTAAACGGCAAGCTTGACGGATTTGCTGTTCGCGTGCCGACCATCAATGTCTCCTTCGTTGACTTGACGTTTGAAGCCAAGCGCGATGTGACCGTTGAAGAAGTCAATGCCGTGATGAAGGCAGCCTCTGAATTGCCTGAAAATCAAGGCATCTTGGGCTATAACGAAGAGCCGCTCGTTTCTATCGACTTTAACCACGATGCTCACTCCTCCATCTTTGATGCAACGCTCACGAAAGTCTCCGGCACTCGCTTAGTGAAGGTGACGGCATGGTATGACAATGAATGGGGCTTCTCTTGCCGCATGCTCGATACCGCCTGCGCAATGATGGCTGCCAAGTAATCTCAATTGCCACAGAAAAAGGGAGCGCCGAAAAAACGGTACGCTCCCTTTTTTCTACCTGCCGATTAACGCATCATGAAGTTGATGCTAAAAGCTATTGCCACAAGGATCGTTACGATATTGAGTTCGCGAGCGCGGTTAGTGAGTAATTTCAAAAGTGTGTAGCTGATGAACCCAAGCCCGAAACCCGTAGCGACGTTAAAGGTTAAGGGCATAGCGATGATTGTCAGAAAAGCGGGCAGACCGTTTGAGAAATCTTTGAAATTAATATGCGCTACCGATTGCATCATTAAGCCGCCGACCACGATCAGCGCAGGTGCTGTAGCATAAGCGGGAACAATTGAGACAAAGGGCATTGCAAATATGCAAAGCAAAAAAAACACGCCAGTCACGATGGGAACCACGCCTGTTTTTCCGCCTTCAGCAATGGCTGCTGCACTTTCAACACACGTAATGTAAGTGGGCGTACCGATTACGCCTGATGCCATCGTTGCAATAGAATCAGAAAAAAGCGCTTTGTCCAAACCTTCAATGTGACCGGTCTTTTGATCGAGCAGGTTGGCTCTGATTGACAATCCGATCAGTGTGGCCATGTTGTCGAAAAGATCCACCATGGTGAGCGTAAAAACAATGGTGACAATCCCATAAGCGAAGACAGAACTGAAGTCGAGTGCTAAAAAAGTGTCACTGGGAAAGAAAGAGGCTGTATTGGAAGTTGATATATCCGGCAGTGGCGTGACACCTAAAATCAAACCTAAGCCGGTGACGACAATAATGCCGATAATCATTGCTCCTTTGATCTGCCGAATCATCAAGGCACTGATCAATATGATACCAAGCGCTGCCAACAGGGGTTCTGGGTGATGGAGATTGCCTAAAGTGACGAATGTTGAAGGATCGGCCGCAATGAGTCCCGCATTTTTTAGGCCGATGAAAGCAATAAAGCATCCCAAGCCGACAACGATGGCATGCTTAAGGTCTGCGGGCACGGCATCAATAATGAGTTGACGTACTCTAGTGACAGTTAGAAGACAGAAAATGCAGCCTGAAAGAAAAACAGCAGCCAAGCCTGTCTGCCAGCTCAAACCCATCGGGCCGCAGACGTAATAAGAGAAAAAGGCGCAAATACCTAATCCCGGCGTGACAATAACCGGAAAGTTGGCAACCAGTCCCATCAAAATACAGGCAAAAGCGGCAGTCCAGATTAGGGCGACTGTAGCCGAGTGAAGGTTCATTCCTGCATCGGCGAGCATGGCAGGAATGACTAAAACCACGTAGCAAATAGTGACAAAACCTGTAAGCCCGGTCATTAATTCGCGTCGCCAATTGGTATTTTTTTTCTTTAAATTTAAAAAACCGAGCTAGAGCGTCCATGATGTTTTAGAGAAAAGCGGGGCTCGGAGCAATGCCCGAGCCCGTGATGGTTTTTATTATGCGTTCAAGCGTTCGAGCATGCGAACAAAGATTTCAAATCCTTCGGGCATGCTTTCCTGATCCTGAATTTCAAAGTTGCTCTTGTGATGTCCGTGGTGGTTGCAGCCATAGTAGAAGAAGGTTGCTTTCCCGCCGTGCTTTTGCACGGTTTTCATCAACAAAGAGCAGTCTTCACTGCCGGTGCAGGAGGTAATGTCAAAAACTTTCTTGACAGTAGCTACTTGATTGGCTTCCTCTTTGAGCATATCAGAAAGAGTGTCATCGGAATGAATATCCGTAGCCATCCCCATGATGTCAATTTTGTATTGAACACCGTAGCTCTCAGCCGATCCTTTAATCATCCGTTCGGCCGTTTCCTGCATATAGCGGTTGATCTCATCATTTTCGCCTCGAACTTCCATTTCCATTTTGGCGTGAACCGGAACCACATTGCGTCCTTCACCGGCTGAGATCGTACCGATGTTGACACTGGTGTCACCCTGACCGTGGCGTGCAATGCCCATGATTTGCATAGCTGCTGAGCACGCTGCCATTAAAGCATTTCGGCCTGACTCGGCCGCAGCTCCTGCGTGAGCCGCAACGCCTGTGAAGGTCACGTTCATTTTTGTTGTGGCTAAAAAGCCGCTGCGAATCACCGCGACTTCGTGCAACTTGGCTGCAACTCCAATATGACCGCCGATCAGGTAGTCCACATCATCTAAATTCTTAGAGTAGGCAATGCCTGCTGCACCCTTAGTGCCTTCTTCTGCCGGCTGAAAGATGAGTTTAATGGTCCCTTTTAACTGATCGGCGTTATCGTGAATCCAGTGCGCAACGGCCAAGCCCATAGCAGCGTGGGCATCATGGCCGCATGCGTGCATGAGTCCTGAGCATTCGCTGTCAAAGCCTTCACGGTTGGCTTCATTCGTGGCATCGTGGTTTTCTTCGACATTGACGCAGTCAATATCAAAACGCAACGCTGTAACGGGACCTTCGCGGCCCGTTTCCCAAATAGCCATGCATCCGGTGTAGCCTTCCAATTCTTTCAGAAGAGCAGGACTCATACCGAGTTTCAATGAACGCTGCATGGCCTCTTCAATGACTTTGGGTTCTCTGCCTAAAGCGTGTTCAGTATCAAAAAGAGCTTTGCCGACAATCGTTTTAAAGCCCAGATCACGAACGCGATTGATGATGGTTTGAGTCGTCAGAAACTCCGTCCAGGCAATTTCCGGATGGTGATGAAAATGTCGGCGGGTTTCAATCATCTCAGGGATATAAGCAGCTAAATGCAGCATTTTTTGCTCCTACCAATAGAAAACTCTTTCATTGTACTTCAAGGTGTCGCTTGGAAAAGGAAAAGTTTAGGAATTCTTTTAACGACTGAAAACGGATCACTGTTAAAGCCAGTCGGAAAAACAATTAGAGGATATGGAGAATCGATTTTTTCAAGTTGATTATTTTTTACGTACAATACGTATTGCACGTATTAACTGTGTTAAAGGTACTACAATGCCTGCAATTGCTATGAGAAAACTAACCATTTTGGTTTCAGAAGAGTTTTATCAGGGGCTTCTGAAAACTGCCGGTCCGAGAAAGATTGGAGTATTTATCGAAAATGCCCTGTCAGATAAGGTTGCAACACAACATAATTTAGAAATTGGCTATAAGGCAATGGCTCAAGATGAGCAAAGAGAGAAAGAAGCAAAACAGTGGTTGCAAATTAGCGGGCAGACATTGAGTGATGAAGCGTGGTGAGATTTGGTGGGTGTGCTTTGAACCTGCGTTGGGCTCAGAGATTCGCAAAGTTAGACCTGCAGTTATTTTGTCTAATGATGTAGCTAATCAATATCTTTCCCGAGTGGTCGTTGTTCCTTTAACGTCTAAAACAGCTAAAGTCTATCCCGGAGAGTGTTTGGTGATGGCAGGCGATAGAGAAGCTAAAGCCATGGCTGATCAAATTGCTACAGTTGATAAGATGAGACTGCAATCCAAAATGGCTGCTTTGTCCGAAACCGATATAAAAAAAGTAGAAGCAGCCGTAAAAATCCAGTTGGATATTTAGCAACTTCAATGAAAGATAAAGACTTGCAATTTGACCGTGAGCACATCTGGCACCCGTATGCCGGCACTGTGCAAACGCCGAGAGTGGAAAAAGTTATCGGTGCCCAAGGTGTTTACCTTGAGCTTGAAGACGGCACAAAACTCATTGACGGAACAAGCGCATGGTGGTGCGCGGCCTATGGTTATCGTCATCCTCAATTGGTCCGAGCCGTTCAGGAGCAGGCCCAAAAGCTTGCTCATGTGATGTTCGGGGGACTCACGCACGAAAAAGCGATTAATTTGGGAAGAAAGTTACTGAAACTGGTTCCCGAAGGGCTCGACAAGATTTTCTATGCCGATTCAGGTTCTGTTGCTGTAGAGGCAGCAATGAAGATGGCTGTCCAATATCAGATGGCTTGCGGACGCAAAGAAAGGGTGAATTTCGTCACGATTCGCGGAGGCTACCACGGCGATACCTGGAATGCGATGTCTGTTTGTGATCCCATTGCAGGAATGCACTCTGTATTCGGTGGGTCTTTGCCGGTGAGATATTTCGCAGCGCCTCCGGCTTCCTCTTTTGAGGGACCGTGGAATCCGGGTGACACAGATGATTTAAAACGGATACTTGGAGAAAACAAAGATATTGCAGCATTAATACTGGAGCCGATTTTCCAAGGGGCCAGTGCGATGCGTTTTTATCATCCGCAATACTTAAAAGAGGCATCAGAACTTTGCAAAAAGCATAATGTTTTATTGATCGCCGATGAAATTGCAACGGGCTTTGGCCGAACGGGTAAGACTTTTGCCTGTGAGTGGGCAGGTGTGTCACCCGATATTATGACAATCGGTAAGGCGCTCACCGGCGGCATGTTGACGCTATCGGCCGTGCTTTGCCGAAATGAAATTGCGCAGACGATTTCTTCAGCTTCTCCCTACGCTTTTATGCACGGACCGACCTTTATGGCTAACGCTTTAGCGTGTGCCGCAGCCTGTGCATCCTTGGATCTTTATGAAAAGCACGATTGGTTAAAGTCCGTTCATCGAATTGAAGAGGGGTTGAGACGAGGATTGGCGCCGCTCAAAGGCAAAGAAGGTATTTGTGATGTGCGTGTTTTGGGAGCCATCGGTGTAGTGGAACTTAATGAACCCGTTGAGAGTCAATGGATTCAGGAAGCTTTTGTCCGTGAAGGTGTTTGGGTAAGACCTATCGGGAAACTGTGCTACCTGATGCCGCCTTTCATTATGACGGACGATGAGCTTGAAAAGTTAACCGCTGCCGTTCGAAAAGTTCTTTCGATGCAAATTGAGCGTCAAAAAAAGGAGAGTCGTTAAGATGGGTAAGGTTTGGTTTGTAAGCGGTACAGATACGGATGTCGGTAAAACGGTGGCAACCGGGTGGCTTGCTGCTAAATGGATTCATCAGGGGTACGAAACTATTACGCAAAAACTCATTCAAACGGGCTCAAAAGAGGGCTCTCCCGACATTCGCCTGCATAGAGAGCTGATGCAAAAAGAGTTTCCTGAGGATCAAGAGGGGCTCACTGCGCCTGAAGTATTCACTTACCCGGCTTCGCCTCATATGGCCAGTCAAATCGATAGCCGAGAGATTGATTTTAAAAAAATATTAAAGGCAACTGCGACTCTTTCTGAGCGCTATGAAAGGGTTCTCGTTGAAGGGGCAGGCGGCCTGATGGTGCCCTTAACACCAAAATTATTGACGATTGACTTTGTTGCTCAACAGCAGTGGCCGGTTATTTTTGTCACCAGCGGAAAACTCGGCAGTATTAACCACACGCTGCTCTCTTTTGAAGCGTTAAAGACCCGAGGGATGGTTCTCTCTCACGTGATTTTTAATGATTGGCATCTGCTGCCTGATGAAAAAATCGATGAAGACACATTTGCCTTTTTAGCAAAGTGGCTTCATCGTGAGTGGCCTGAAACTGAACTTTTAAGATGCCCGAAGCTATTTTGATTAAGCGGCTGCTCTTTTAACTTTTAATCCGCAGGCAGAGCGTTTGTCCTTTTGTTGATTTTGCGTTTGTTCAGATTTCAGCACCAGAGCCAGTCCCAATAAAATCATTACGAGTCCGACAGCAGCCCATGGATTGACACTTTCATGGACAACGGCAATTGCAAGGATGAAGGCCGTAACGGGTTCAAGCAGCCCTAAGGCAACGCAAGTGGACACTCGGGTGGTTTTTAATGCTGTCCCGTAGAGTAAATAGGCTACCCCTGTCACAATAACCCCCAGATAAACCACAATTGCAACGTCTGCGACATAAAGTTCAGGCACGTCAGATAAAACGAATGCGGCGGCAAAGGCAATCAAGGCAGCGACTGTAAAGGAGTGAGCAGAGGCTCTGAGGGGAGAGGTCATGCGAACCAACTCTTTAGCCAACATTGAATAGCATGAGTAGAAAAAACCGGCCGTGAGACAAATTCCCATGCCAAAAGCGTTCACTTCAATATTGTCTGCCTGAGAAACGGCCATCCAAACGCCGCCCGAGATGGCCACGGCAATACCGATCAGCCAAAGCCTATCGGGAGTTTTCTTTTTAATGAGAGCATCCAAAATCCCAGCCCACACGGGAGCGGAGGCAATGATGGTGCAGGAGCCCAGTGCGACACCTGCCGTTTTAACTCCTGTAAAAAAGAGCAGATTAAAAAGAGCCATGGAAAAACCCGCGGCAATGACCTTAGGAAGATAACTGCTTTTATTAATGGGGACTGTGCCTGGATTAGACGAATTGGCACTTAAGCAGAGCGTTGGATAAAAGAAGAGACATGCGCACAAAATACGCAAAGCTCCGACCCAAAGAGGGGAGAGGGAGTCACTTGTAATAAAAGTTTGAGCGGTACCGGCCGTTCCCCAAAGAATGGCAGCCATGGCAGCCAGTACAAAACCCGGTAAAGATAATGAACGCATAAATTTCTCTTCCTTTTCGATGCAAAGGATTATACTATAAATATCTTCATATGAAGATACTTTTTATGAAGATATTTGATGTGAAGATTATTTAAAGGAGCAAAGGCTTTATTTAGGGCTTTTGTCTATTGCCCGAGGCTGTCAAGTTGCGTATAGTGACGGCGTCTCTACCTTTAAATCAAATTCCTTATTTTTCTCTTGTGAGGGCTAATCAATGCTCGAATTAGTTATTTGCGTTGTGGCATTAGTGATTGCCGGTTGGGCTATTGCTAAGAACTATGACGCCAAGGTTGTGTTGTTTGCAACAGGCTTGATTCTTTTAGCGATTGCCGTGATGTTGGGTCACCCGGCTGTGAGTGCCAAAGCCACTTCCGGTCTTAACTGGGTGGATCCTTTTAAGGCAGTTAAAGATCTCTTTATCAGCCAATACTCCAACGCCGGTCTCATCATTTTGACCCTTTTCGGCTTTGCGGCCTATATGTCACACATCGGTGCCAACGATATGGTCATTCGTGTGCTGAGTAAGCCGCTCGAAAGAGTTCATTCTCCTTACATCCTGGTGCCGCTGGTTTTCTGGGTCGGCACGCTTTTATCCATCATTATTCCGAGTGCTTCTTCTTTGGCCGTGATTTTGATGGCTACGCTTTATCCGGTTTTGCGCGCTGCCCGCATGAGTGTGCTTACAGCGGCAGGCGTGATTGCTACGACCGCAACGATTGTTCCGACCCCCTTGGGCGGTGATAACGTTGTGGCCGCCCGCGTTTTGGGCTTTGATCACGTGGTTGACTATGTTTTCTATCACCATGCTCCGATTACGGTACCGGCTTTGATTATCATCGGCGTTGTTCACTACTTCTGGCAGCGCTACATGGATAAGCGCCAGGAAGGTAAAGTTACTGCTGAAATCGATGAAAGCAAGTTAAAGAATCGCGATTTGACGGGGGTTCCTGTTTATTACGCTTTGTTCCCGGTCTTGCCTTTGATCCTCGTGATCTTCTTCTGGGCTTGCTTCAGACACGCCAAGGTCGGTTTGGTTGAAATTACGATCTTCTGCTTTGCTTTAGCCTTCATCTGCGAATTGATCCGTAAGGGCAATGTCAAACAGGGTATGAAAGACGCTAACCTTTTCTTCAAGGGTATGGGCGAAGGCTTCTCTCAAGTGGTTGTCTTGATCGTGGCAGCTTCCACCATGGTGGCAGGCCTTCGAGCCATGGGCATGATCGATATGATCTCCAACTCCATTGCCGGAGTGGAAAACGCCAGTGCCGGTCTGATGTTTGCTTTCTCCGGTATCACTGCTTTGATTACCTTTATCAGTGGTTCGGGCAACGCCGTCTTCTACAGCTTTATCGAACTTATTCCGTCGATTGCTCAAAATGCCGGTATCGATCCGATCATGGTTGCCTTGCCCATGCAGTGCACCTCGAACTTAATTCGTTCCGTTTCGCCCGTGGCCGCTGTTATCATTATTGTTGCGGCTTCCGTTAAAGCCAACCCGCTTGAAGTGGTTAAACGCACGTCCGTGCCTATTTTGGCCGGTTTCGTGGCGGTGATGGTTTTGTCGTTCGTTCGCTATATCTAATTTGGAGGAGTTTCTCATGGCTTATTTGGAACCGATCTCTCAAGAGTGGCTTATTGCCAAGCGCCGTGAAATTCACGCCTGGCCGGAACCCGGCTGGTGTGAATTCGTTTCAAGCGCACGTGTGATCGAACACTTGCAACAGTTGGGCTTTAAAGTGCTGTGCGGTTTGGAAGTCATCAACAAAGACTATATCCGCGGTGCGATGAAGCAGCAGATCGCGAAGTTCCGTGAAGCGGCTAAGGATAAAGTGGATCCGAAGATTCTCGAACGCTTGGAAGGCGCAACGGGTGTGGTCGGTATTTTGGAAACGGGCCGTCCCGGACCGACAATCGGTTTTCTCTGTAACCTCGATGCTTTGCCCGTAACCGAATCCTCTGATCCGGAACATAACCCCACCAAGGAAGGTTATGCCTCTCAAATCCCGGGTTACATGCACGCCTGCGGCCATGACGGTCACCAAGCCGTGTTGATGGGTTTGGCTTCCTGGCTTGCTGCCAATAAGGATCAACTTTGCGGTACGGTGAAGCTCATTTTTGAACCGGGTGAAGAAGGCTCCCGCGGCGGCCGTCCGTTGGCTCAAAGCGGTATTGTCGATGACTTGGACTACCTCTACGTCGGTCACTTGGGCTGTGATATCCCGGGCGGCGAAGTGGTGACGGCTCCGGAAAAGTTCCTCTGCACGACTAAAGTTGATTTCCGCTTCAAGGGCACTCCGTCTCACGCCGGTATGCAGCCTGAAGTGGGCCGCAACGCTTTAATGGCCGCTTCGACAGCCAGCCTTGCCCTGATGGCTATTCCTCGTCACGGCCAGGGCATGACGCGCGTGAACGTGGGTTATATGCGTGCCGGTGAAGGCCGTAACGTGATTGCCTCGACGGCTGAAATGCAGGTTGAAGTGCGCGGCGAAACCGAAGCTATCAATAACTACATGTTCAATGAAGCTGTGGCCCGTGTGAAGGGTGCTGCAGCAATGTACGGCTGCGAAGCTGAAAGCGAAGTGATGGGTGAAGCCATTGACTTCATTAAAGATGATGAAGTTCAACAGAACTTTGCTGAAGCCGCCAAGCAGGCCAAGTACTGCACGAAGGTAAGCGACACGATGAACTTTAACGGCAGTGACGATGCAACGGTTTTGATGCGTCGTGTCCAAAACAAGGGCGGCAAGGCCGGTTACGTGGTCGTTGGCTCCGAATTGAAGGCCGGTCACCATCAGTCGAAGTTTGAATTTGAAGAATTCCGCCTGCAGGAGCTCTTCGATATCTATCACTACTTGGCGATCAAGCACCTGGGAGCAAAATAACCGTGACTGAAGATACCAGCCGAAATCTTAAGGATTTCGTCGATTCCCTCGAGGAAGAGTGGAAAGCTCAGGTGCCGACACTGAGCACCGAGCCTATTTCGGTAGTGGCCAGATTGGTTCGAATGAGTTACTACGTCGAAAGACGAGTGGCGGAAAATCTGGCTCGCTTTGACCTTACGCGCGGTGAGTTTGAAGTTTTGGCTGTTTTGACCCGCAACCCTGATGCGGTGATTACTCCCAAAATTTTGCAAACGAAGATTTTGATTACTTCGGGCGGCCTTTCGAATCGTATTCGAAAGCTTGAAGAAAAGGGACTGCTCGAACGTTTTCAGGATACAAATGACCGAAGAGGCGTGATTCTCAAGGCAACCGAAAAGGGTAAGGCTTTGACGCTTGAAGCGGTTAATTCACATGTTGAAGTCGAGCGTCAGTTTGCTTCCTGTCTCTCTCGTGAGGATCAGCTGGAGCTAGCGCGTTTACTCAAGCACATGATTTTGTCTCAACAGCGAGAACTCAATCGCAACAGTCTGCGCTAAAAGCTTATAGCCGGTAGCAAAAAGGAGAGTTTGATGTTGAATCATTCTCTCCTTTGTTTTTTGTTACTTAGAAGCGGAAATCGCGTTCACCTTCTTCAATTTTCTGCAGGCGTATGACGCTTGCTTTGCGGATTTTTTCGTGAACAATCTTCGGAATTTCAGCGTCGATCACTTTTTGAGCGGCTTCTCGGGTCGCAGGTCTTGCGTAGTCCTGCGCATATTCCTTCAAAGTCATAATGGCATTGGCTTGACAGTAGGTGGCAATTTCACCGGTCTTAGCCAATGACATGAAGCGGTCGCCTGTCCGGCCCGCACGATAGCAGGCAGTGCACCAGCTCGGTAAATAGCCGCCGTCCAAAAGCCATTTGACGACTTCATCCAACGTTCTTCTGTCGCTTGTTTCAAATTGCGCCGAGTTTTCTTCCTTTTCTTCTTCCAAAACGTAGCCGCCTACACTTGTACGAGAGCCGCCGCTGATTTGAGAAACGCCCATTTCAAGACATTTTCCCCTGACGCGAGCCGATTCTCTGGTTGAGATGATCATGCCGGTGTAGGGGACAGCAAGACGAATCAGAGCGACAATTTTGAGAAACAGCTCATCCGGTACGGCATTCGTGAAGGTGGCAGGATCAACGTCATCGGCCGGACAGATTCGAGGGACGCTGATAGTATGAGGACCGACATTCCAAACGGCTTCCAAGTGCTCCGCATGCATCAAAAGACCGACAAAATCGTAACGATACAAGGTTAGACCGAAAAGGACACCCAGCCCCACATCATCAATGCCACCTTCCATAGCACGGTCCATGGCTTCTGTGTGGTAGGCATAGTCACTCTTGGGTCCCTTCGGGTGCAAAAGCTCATATTGCTCTTTGTGATAAGTTTCCTGGAAAAGTTGGTATGTACCGATTCCTGCTTCATGCAGTTTTCTGTAGTTTTCTACGGTTGTTGCGGCAATGTTGATATTGACGCGGCGAATAGCCCCGTTTTTATGTTTGATGGAATAGATCGTATTGATGCTCTCTAAAATGTATTCAATGGGGTTGTGGCACGGATGTTCTCCTGCTTCGAGTAAAAGCCGTTTGTGTCCCATATCCTGCAGAGCAATGACTTCCTGTCTGATCTGATCCTGGGTGAGTTTTTTGCGCACAATGTGTTTATTTTTAGCGTGATACGGACAGTAAGTGCAGGTATTGACGCAGTAGTTTGAAAGATAAAGAGGGGCAAAAAGCACGATACGGTTGCCATAGATATGCTCTTTGACTTTTTTGGCTGTCGCAAAGATTTCCTGATTTAAGTCCTCTTCTTCACAGGCTAAAAGAACAGCAGCTTCACGGTGAGTCAGTCCTTTGAAAGCTTCTGCTTTTTGCAAAGCTTTTTGAATATATTCGCGGTCGTGTTTGTGCTCTTCGGCAAAAGCCAGAGTCTCTTCAATTTCCTCATGACAGATAAATTCTGAGGCTACTTTGGATTTGGGATCGTACATAACGGACTCCGAAATGAGTGAGAGAATGGTTTTCAGTGTATGCCTGATAGGATGTAAAAAGTTTGATTTGGATTGAACAAAAGTATAAAAAATTCAAAGAATAAGATGATTTTTAGCATTGATCCCTCTATTAAGAGGTATGAGTAACTCTAAAGAGATATAAATTTGATTTATTAGTTTTTAAAATTTCACATAAAATCCTATAAAAATGTGATTAAATTCACAAAATTATGAATAATGATGTGATTTAGTCTAATATCTGAAGAAAGAATTTGAGCTTACAGTCAAAGCTAAAGGAATTGTATGAAGAGATTGATTTTAGATAAGTTACTCAGTTGGAAAAAATCAACATACCGTAAGCCATTGATTTTGAAAGGAGTCCGTCAAGTTGGAAAGACATGGATTCTCAAAGAATTCGGACAGCAGTTTTATGACAATGTCGCCTACTTTAACTTTGATGAAAATCCGGAACTGAAGCAATTTTTCCAGTTAACGAAAGATCCGAACCGAATTTTGCAAAATTTGATGCTCGCAAGCGGTCAAAAAATTGAACCGGAAAAAACATTGATTATTTTTGATGAAGTTCAAGACTGTCCAGAAGTCATTAATTCACTCAAGTATTTCTGTGAAAATGCTCCGCAATATCACATTGCCTCTGCCGGTTCTCTTTTGGGAATTGCTTTAGCAAAACCCTCGTCTTTTCCGGTCGGTAAGGTCAATTTCATGCAAATTGATCCGATGAGCTTTACGGAATTTTTATTGGCCAATGGTGATGAGAATCTCGTTGATTATCTGCAGAGTGTGCAATCTATAGAGCCGATTCCGGAAGCCTTTTTTAATCCGCTGTCAGAAAAACTCAAAATGTATTACGTGACGGGCGGTATGCCTGAGTCGGTTTTAATGTGGACTCAAGCCCGAGACGTCCGCGCCATGCAGGATGCGCTCTCAGCCATTGTTGAGGCTTATGAACGTGATTTTGCCAAGCATCCTCAGCCTGCAGAATTTCCTAAGATTTCTATGATTTGGAAATCTATTCCTTCGCAGTTAGCCAAAGAAAATAAGAAATTTCTCTACAAAGTGGTGAAAGAAGGGGCAAGAGCAAGGGAGTATGAAGACGCATTGCAATGGTTGGTTGATGCCCGATTGGTGCATAAGGTATTCCGCAGTACAGCGCCGGGGTTACCACTATCGGCCTATGACGATCTTTCAGCTTTCAAAATTTATCTTGTTGATGTGGGTCTGTTGCGGCGTCTGTCTCAATTGGCCCCTACAGCTTTTGGGGAAGGCAATCGACTCTTTACGGAATTTAAAGGCGCATTGACGGAAAATTTCGTTCTGCAAACGCTTCTTACACAGTTTGATGTGATGCCCAGATATTGGAGTCAGACGAATCCTCCGTATGAAGTGGATTTTCTGATTCAACGTAACAACGATATTTTCCCGATTGAGGTCAAAGCGCAAACAAATACTAAGAGTAAGAGTTTGAAAAAATTTAAAGAGTTGTTCGGTGATCAGGTTAAATTGAGAATCAGGTTCTCACTGGATAATTTAAAACTTGACGGTGATATCCTAAACATCCCCTTATTTATGGCCGATCAAACAGATCGATTAATCGGGTTGGCATTAAAAGAATTATCGAATGTTTCTGCTACCCCTGAATAGCTTACAAAAATAAGAATGAAAACGGCAGACTTTTTGTAGCCTGCCGTTTGTTTTACAGAGCCTTAAAACTGGAAAAGATTAGAACAGATAATTGAATCGACCGGACACTATCCAAGTATCAGCGGTTTCACCTCCGGCTGTTTTTTCGACATCCATCTGCAAGGAGATATTGTCTTTCCAGTTGAAATAGCCGCCAACACCGAAAGTTGACCAAGTATCTTTATCGCCCCAGTTGACGTCTACCTTGTGGCTAACGTCGCTAAACACGGCATCCTGACCGTCGGTGAATTGATGCAAAACATCTGCACGGGCGTAAAGTTCAGCAGCATAGTTAGAGGCTTCAAAAGCTTTACCCACTCTGAGACCCATACGGCCGATGACGCTCATATCATCATCGGCTTTGACTTTCATGCTGCGTTCGGTGCGGTAGTCATAATCGCCAAGATAGGCGACCTGCAACTGCATTTGCGGTTCAATAAAGACGTTATGTTCATCTTTAAAGTTATAACCGTACTCAGCGGATAAGGCTGCGTATTTCTGATCAAAAGAACCGCTTGTTGATAAAGCGCCGGCTTGGTTTGTGACATCGAATTCGTTATCAACCTGACCGAAGCGGGCAACGAAGTCCAAATAGTGAGAACCAAACGTTAAAGTGTCGTAAATTGAAGCTTCGTAGCGCTTTAAGTCGCCGGATCCCTTAAGATCACTGAAGTCGGACTCGCCGTCAGTATAGGCAAAACTGACACCTAAACGATTATCTGCAGAAGTCGCTTTTTCATAGCCCACATAGACTGTAGTGAGGTCTGCGTCATAGAGGTGTTCGGCACCGACTTCGCCGTATTGGACGCGAGCCCAAAGACCATCTTTTTCATTGTTTTGGAAAACAGCATTTTGTAAACGACGGTCTCGGCGATCCATGCTTGTGGCTAAGTCATAGCTTGCATAACCGGCAGAACGCATGCCGATAGAGGCGGCAGATTCAATTAAATTAACGCGTTTGATGAACCACTCTTTACCGTCGACAAACTCTTGAGGATCGAATTCCCAACCATCCTCTTTAAAGCTGTCGTAGGAGATGTCACTGATTTGCTCAGCGTTTTGGATTTCTCTGGAGTCAATTTCAAGTTCATAGTCAAAAAGGTGCTGCCCATAGAAATTTTCTTTGTCAGTAAAGGTAACGGCTTTACCTTCTTGGTTCGCATTTTTATGCGTCAGAGCAAATGTCAGGGTATTGGTCGGCGAAACAGACTCTAAGCGTTCCAAATTATAGGGTTCAATATAGTGTTGACCGCCTGTGCTTGAAGACTCAATAAAGACCATGTCGCTGTTTTGCTTATTCTCAGCATCGAGATCCAATCGGAAGATACCTTGAGAACCCTTCAGATCACCGATTCGGACATAATCATGGTTAACCTTGGCAAGTTCGGGCCAAAGTTCCAAAAGGCTCTTCCCATCATAAATGATGCTTCCCCAGGTCTGTTGGATATTCTCGTCAAACAGGTTGATAATGCCGCCGTTTAACGTGATAGAGCTAATGCGTTTTGGGGTAGAAGTGAATGTTGCTGTTGCTGTTGCTGTTATTGGCTCGTCACCTATTGATCGACTTTCTTCTGTAGTCTGTTTGACTCCAAAGTATGTCCATTGGGCACCATTAGTAAATGTTAGGTCTAACTTTTCATTAATTTGTTGTTCTGAAACGCCTAATCCACTAAGAGCACTGTTGATTAATCCTTTAATCAGGTCGCTATATTCAGAATTGAGCCATTGATCAATTCCCAGTCCATAATAATTACCTGTGAGCAGTTTTTTAATGTCATCCACACCGTTGAGTGTCATATTGAGGATGATGTCTTTGTTTATGATGGGCTTTAGATCCATCGTAATGTTAATGGACTGGATATTGGAAAAGGTTTGTTCATCACCAAACCAGAAGGATTCGCTGCCTGAGAATGTTCCGCTGACAGAAGAGCCATAAGTTCCGAAGTCTAAGAATAGAGTGTCAATGCTGCCGATCACTTGATTATTTGTGGAACGAAGGTGTACTTTTCCTCCGTTTTTGGCGGATATCGCATCAGGTTTTTGTGCGAGAGCCAAGATAGAAGTTTTAGTGCCTTCATTACCTAAAAAGATCTCAGCGCGCTCTTTTGCATAAACAGCATTAGCGCCGACCGTTTCGCTTCCTTCTGTTCCGGGCGTGACATTGTGAAATGTTGAAATAGATACATCACCTCTGAGGTCAATCACTGAGTCGTCATTAACAGCGTACAGAGCATTACTGCCGGAATCGTCCTCAAAATCAGGCTTACCGTCACCAGTTACGTCTGGAGGCATTTGTGCGGAGAGATGAATGTTTGTAGATCCGTGAACAGTGAGGGTTTTACCATCAACAGCGACTGTATACCGATCGTTTTCAATTGTCGGTGTGAGTTCAATGTTGATATTTTGATATTCGTTAGGAATCTGGCTGGTTGAATTTAAATTTAAAACTCTATCAATGTTGCCCTTATAGTTTTCCACTTCGGGAGTGTAGATAAAATCTTCAACTGCATAAGCCGAATTAAACAATGAAATTAAAGCTGCTGCAATTAAAGTTTTTTTAATCGGCTTCAATGAATCAATTTTTCGGGGGGGGGTAGTGAAATTCATTTTGTTCCTCAATGAACCTATCTTTTGACGAAGACATAATTCTCTCAAAAGCCTTTAATCCGATCAAGTTTTTGTGATGAGTATTGACTCGCGAAGAACGTTTCTGTTGCTTTAAAGACAAAAGACTTTATTGCCTCAATATGGGTAGGCAATGAAATGATTTAAGTAAAAAATTAGGGCTGAACGATCAGCCCCAAAATAGTTTTAAAAGTGATTCTCACTACCAACCGGCTGAGAAATAAGCCTGAGTGATATGGTAGTAAATCGGTGCGGAGAACATGAGCGGTGCCAGGCGTTCAAGATTGCCGCGGCCGATGTATTTGTCTCCGTCCATAAAGCGGCTACCTAAAGAGCGCTTTACCGAAGAAATGACGATATCGCCGAAGGCACCAGTTACAACAATGACACAAGCCATTACAAGCGCCTGCCAGGTTCTGAAGGGAGTCATCCAGAACAGGGCATAGCCAACCAAGATGGTGATAGCACCGCCGATCAAAGTTCCTTTAATAGTCTTATGCGGATTGTCTCTTAGAGTTTTACCCCCGAAATAGGAGCTCGCCATCACGACAAACAAATCACCCAAGAAAACAATCAAAAGATAAAAGAGTAACAGCAACGATGGGCTTGAGCCAAAGCGTGTAATATCAAAATTCATCAGTGCCGGAGCGTGGCTGATACAGTAAACGCTCAGCATCACACCCCATTGGATCTTAGCTACACGCTCGAGGAATCGGTCATTGTCAGGTCTCAGTGACATCAAAACGGGTAAGAGCAAAAAGAGGTAGACCGGAATAAAAACAGTAAAGAGCCAATAGCGGTCTAAGCCGATGAGGACGTACTGTAGCGGAATGACAATATAAAAAGAGACAACCAAAGCCCAATGGTCTGATACTTTTATTGGCGTTAAGGCGACAAACTCTCTGAATGTAAAAAAGCTAACCAGAGCAAAAACAATCAAGAGGACGTTTTGTCCGGCCCAAAAAGCCAATGTAAAGATGATAATGAGCCACCAACCCATTTTTACTCGGGAGTTGACTACCCGAATACGCTCAATTTGTTCTGGCTCTGTTGCTTTTCGGATGGCCCATTGACAGTAGCTTGTGCCGAAAGCGGCTAAAAGCACCAATACAACAAGCACAAGCGTATAGGTTTCTTGTAATGTAATTCCTAAGCGCATCTTATGCCTCCGAAAGTTTAATTACTGCTTCACGCGCGCGAGCGAGAAACACATCCTTCGGATCCTCAGGGCTAAAGGGCAGAGGGGCTCCGAAGCGGATGGAGCAGACGGTAGGCACCGGAATCAATGCACCTTTTGGCATTGCCCGGTAGAGGTTTTCAATATAAACCGGGATCAGCTCAACATTGGGGAACTCTCGTGCTAGGCGCCAGATGCCGCTTTTAAATTCACTCGGAATAGCTTGAGGCCGTCTGGTTCCTTCTGGGAAGATAATCATTGAAGAGCCTTCTCTGAGACAGTCTCGTAAGGGTTCGAGCGGATCTGCGTGCTCTGAGCGGCGTCGATCCACTAAAACAACATTTAGCTCTTCAATTGCAATGCGACGGCGGATTGCTCCTTTAATCCAGTAGTCTTTAGCTGCAACAGGGCGGGTATGAGAGCGCATGTCCTTAGGTAGAGACGACCAGATTACGATCGTATCCAAGTGGCTCGTGTGATTGGCAAAATAAATTCGTTGCTTATCTGAAGGGGAACTGCCAATCCACTGAGGATAGGCACCGACCAACAGGCGTGTAAGCAACACAATGGGAGTCATTAATCGAAACAAGGTTTGCACCCCTTAACGCTAACGGATTATCCTGTCCGTCAATCAAAATAGTTACAAGTACAGATAATAATGCAAATTACACACGTTCGTAACCTAATAGCTTCGTTTTTGCATCGAACGGTTTTTAAATTGTTCGACTTTTGAGCGCTGGCAAAATTTCCCGAGCTTGTTTAATTCGACTTTCATAGACTTCTGCCAGCAAAACCCCCTCGCCTTGAGTGAGTTCGGCAACTGTTACGCCCCAGGGATCAATCAAAATACTATGTCCCCAGGTTTGGCGTCCGCTTTCATGCAGTCCGCCCTGAGCACAGGCTAAAACATAACACTGATTTTCAATGGCGCGGGCGCGCAAAAGTGTGTCCCAGTGGGCTCGTCCGGTAAAGGTGGTGAAAGCCGCAGGCAAAGTAATGATGTCAGGAGTACCTAGTTGTCTAAATAATTCAGGGAAACGCAGATCAAAGCAAACGGAGAGTCCGACTTTCCAAATACCTTCCCAGGTTTCAATATTGACAGATTTCACTTCTTTACCGGCTTGTGTGACCCGGCCTTCATGATAGCTTTCTTCACCTCGCTCGAATTGAAAAAGGTGAATTTTGTCGTATCGGGCTTCTACTTCTCCGTTGGGGTTATAGACAAGACAAGCATCAATAAAGTGTTGATCGTCATCTGCCTTCAATGGAATGGTACCTGCCACGAGCCAAGTTTGGTTCTCTTTGGCTGCTTGACTCATCGCTTTTTGTATAGGACCGCTACCGTACTTTTCAGCTGCCGCAAGAAGTTCTTGGCTGTTACTGGGCATCAACGAAAAGTATTCCGGCAGCACAATTAACTCTGCACCACTTTGGGCAGCCGAATCAATCAATGCTCGCGCAGTATGAATGTTGGCTTCAATATTGGTGCCAGATACCATTTGACAGGCAGCAATTCGCATAAAATTTCCTTTCCTTTAAGGGGTGACGGCAGATGTATTGTTTATGCCGTTTTCTCCCACTTTTGTAATGACTGGATCTTCCAGAGAGCCGCTGATTTCATATTCAGTACTCAATAATTCTGAAAGCGGAGTCTGAAGTGCAAGCTGAGCAATAAAACTTCCCACACCTAAAATTGGGTTGGCCACGGCCAAGGCGAGGCTTGCTCCGCCCAAGCTGATATCAGGCAAAACCGTTACTTTACTGTGTTGAGTCATATTATTGAAGTCCATTGTACCTTCAGCCAGGATGGTTGCTTGAGGACCAATAATTCTGAAGTTATTTGACTTCATCACACCATTGGTAATGGTATTGTTCGCGATAATGCGGTCGAAAACAAATCCTTGTCCGACAACATCTCTGAAGTCAAGCGTCAGGCGGCGTAAAAGGGTTTGAAGCGACAGTAACGACATTAGCCGTCCGGCTCCCGGTTCAACCTGAAGAATTTGACCAGATGCAAGGGCAGTAGAAATCGTACCGTTTAGTGTTTCGGTATTAAAGTCAACTGGCGCGCCGTTCCACGTCAGATTGGTGTGTAGCTGACCGCTACCGTCATTGATGATATGGGCAAGCTTAAAGCGCTCAAGTAGTTCTCCGAGATCAGTGACGTCCAGGGTAGCCTCTAATGAAGTCTGAGAGTTTTTTCTCTGTCCGGCATTCCAACTACCGCTTGCCGAAAGGGTAGCGTCGCTGTTAGAAAGTGAAAATTGTTTCAAGTTCCAAAGAGTGCTGGGGCCTTTACCCTCGTTTTCTGCCCAAAGTTTTAATTCACCTAATTCATAGTCCTCAAAACGTAAATCTTTGATGGTAAGAGCCACCGAAGGTAGCGATTGCGTTTCCTTTGGAGCGGCTTTCATAGCCTCATCAACAATTTCTGGCCGCGGAATATGCAAATAATCAAAATTAGCAGTCACAAGTGGATGAGAGTGACTTGTACGAGGGGTGAAATTAAATTGTGCCTTAGCTAAGGTGCTGGCAATTGAACCGCTCCATGCGCCGGAGGGAAACGCTTTTGCATCAACTTTTACAGCATCGAAATTTAAGCCTTTATAACCCAGCTGTCCAATTTGAATACTAGCAAGATTTAAGTCTAATGCTTTCATTTCTCGCTTGGGATCAGCCATGAGAGCTTCGTTAGACTGGGTAAGAATACTTTCCCAATCTTCCCATTTAAAGGTTGGTGTTTGGATGTAAAGCGCCAAACCATCCGCTGTCGGGGAAAGGGGTAAGCGCTTGCCAACCGATAAAACACCCTTTTGCGTCCTCAAGCCTTGTTTTGTTGAGGCATAGTGAAGTTCCATTCCTAAAACGTCTGCTAAGGCAAGCCTCATCTTGGAGGCACAGTGTTCATTTTGAGCACAATTTTCAAAATCAAACTGAAGCGGCCAAGCATTATTTGGTGCTTTATTGAACGGAGCCGGGGCGTTACCCTTAATGCCTATCAGGTCACTGGTGACATGAATGTCAACACCGCGATCAATTTCAACAATTGTTTTGACGGGAGTTACCCCTTCAAAGTGAGTCAAAAGAGAGGCGATAGCTGGGGAATCAATGATTTTTCCAGCGGCTTCAGGCGTTGCATCAGCAAGGGCCGTGATACGAATTTTGCCTTTTTCATCGGTTGAGATTTCACCTGTTGTGGGGCACCCGTAAATTTGAGCGGTTAATTCTGAAGCCCAAAGCCCTTTTTCTGTAAAAGTTACGGCTCCTTTTGCCTGGGTCATTTCTGGAACATTTTTCATGGCAATTATGTTGCCGTTTAAATGAACCGTGCCTGAGACTTCAGTCTTCTCAAGATCTGTTATAGGAATATTTAAAAAGAGCTCTAAAGAGGCATCACCTGTAGCCTTAGTGCCGACAAAGGGATCACCAATCATCGCAGACACAGGACTGTGGTTGACCCACTGAGCCATGTTTTGAAGTGATGTTTGGCTTTGGCCCTTGATGATTAAAGGCAGACCAGGGGCAGTATAGCTGGGGATTTCTGCAGTGACATCTGTGACCGTTGCGCCCATTGAGACTGCGCTTTGAGCATGAATCCACATGGACATGCCTTCAAAAACCAACTGACCGTTGATATTTTCAAATACAGGCCACTCGCCCGCAATCCAGTTACCGTTCTTATCCTTTTGGTAAGTGGGAACGTAATCAAGTTTAACGTCTTCTGCTAAACCGGAAATACGGAAAATGTAGCCTTTGTCTTTTTGATTGACATATGGGAATTCTGTCAAAGGACCATAGAGATCGACTTTACCCTCTCTGGCAATCCCGCCCTGTAAAGCGGCTTTAAGCCAGTCGTTAGTTGGTTTGCCGCCAGCTACAATCGGAATAAAGCGATGAGCAGCAGAAGCTCTTAAATAGTGAAGATCACCCCGAACTTCCAGTGTACCGAGCTCCCCTGTATCAGACCATCCTCCGTGAACTTGTGCAGAAGCATCACGATTGGAAATTTGCAGGTTTTCAACTTTGAATTCTAGTTTCGGTTTATTCGTCCAACTAGCTTGCATCTGTAGCGTATCGAGTTGGAAATCTTTTTCAAAGAAAATGCCTGGAAAACTCAATGTACTGCCTGGGGCATCCAGCGTAATTTGTCCGCCTTCGTGGTTGGCTGTGATAGTACCTGACAGGTTAGTAAACCCGAAGCGGTTTACATCGTCCTCGTCTTTAGCAGTATGGTCTTGAACAGAAATATTTTTAAATTCCGAATGGAAGGCATAATCAGTCGGAGCACTAACCGGTCCCTTCCATTCACTTTCAAATCCTACGATCAAGCCGCTTGCCTGCATATCACGAATGGCATTGAGAGTCTGATCAGGAATAGACAACTGCAAACCAATGGTTGTGAGAGCTCGAAGATCAAAGGAGTCAATACTGAGTGTGCCATCATAGAGATTTCTGTCACGCACTGCACCTTCAAGTTTAATGTTGCCTAAGTAGTACGGTGCCTGACCAATCGGTTTAACCATTAGATCCTGCGTGCTGAAAACGAGATTATTGCCGTCTAAAGTTTCTCGAATACGGCCCTGCAGTGCATCGACTTGGATAGGGTCATCGTCAGGGCGCCAACGAAGGCTTACATCATGTAAAGACAGATCTGCGGTGAGTTGAATTGGTCTAAGGCTGTCAAAATCGAGCCAAATATCGGCCTGTCCGCTACCATCTTGTAAAAAATGATCTAAATTGACGCGTTGGGCAATGCGCCCAAAATCAATCGACGGAATTGAAGCGTAAATTGTTCCGTGCAATCGCTCTAGACGATTGTCTGATCCGCGCCACTTTTCGCGAAAGGTTGCCCTGATGTCTATAGGGATTATGTTTTCGCGGATCGCTGTGGATTGCAGACCGAATTTCCAGGCGATCATGTAGCGGTGTAAAACCGCATTTGTGTCGTGTAAAAGAACGGGACGGGGATGCTCATTAGTAAAGTCAATGTAATTAAAGTCCCCATCAATAATTTCTAAATGTTCCTGTGATAAAACCCAATCGAGGAGTTTTCTGCCGGTAGCCCCCTTTTCTTGGTTGGATTCAATGTTATTGCCTGAGCTTGAAGTGTCAATCTCAAAGCCGGCAATGTTAAAAAGCGTATCGCTTAATCGCTCAACATGAAGTTTAGGGTTGAAAATAACCAGCCGGGAAAAGGTTGGCTGTAGGGTATAAATTGACGTGAGTGAAAAGGTTGCCTGAACCTTTGGAAGACTCAAAGAGACACGGTGTCCCGGTCGAGCAAATGTGACATCAGTGAGAGTGATACGAGGACGTAGACGTTCCCAGTCTACATGAATATCGCGAGCTTCAATAAGCGTGCCGGTGCGCTCTTCAATATAACTTTCCAGTTTGGGATAAAACGTTTCAATGTTAGGAACAACCCAAAGCCGCAGCACAACTAAGGCTACAGTTAAAAAGAGATATAAAAATAATACAACCCACCCTGCCGTGCGTAAAAGCACTCGCCATTTGCTTGGGCGAGCCTTGTGCAGCAGTCCATTACCTGTTTTGTTAAGGGTTGAGTGTGTGGATGTCAAAAGAGCAGACCGAATCCGTTTAGATCAGACGTAAAATTAACCGAACACCCGAATTGTAGCGGTTTGGCCAGAGGCAGTGGGTGATTTTCCAAAATTTTTCGACTGAAACTTTTAGAAAAATTTTTCTGCTTAGCTAAACTTTCAAAAAGCACTTTCTACATTTAAAAAAATGTCTCGTTTATCTATCCAAGAACTGCCTCAGTATTCTTTTTTTGTCAAACGCGCTTTGATGTCTGCAATGCCTTTGGCCGATGAAGAGCAACGCCTTCAATGGCTCGCAGATCTAGCAAGTGAGCCTTATACACTCGAGAAAATGAAGTGTTTTTTGCAGGGAATAAAGGACACAGAAAAACTTGCTGATTCGCTCAGGCTTTTGCGTCGAGAGGTGTTGCTTACCCTTATTGCACGAGATGCAACAGGTTTGGCGCAGTACGAGGAAGTAGTCAAAACGATGACCGATTTAGCCCAATTGGCAGTCAGTCAAACGGTTCGTGTTCACGCTTTAGCGCTTTCGGAGCGTTTCGGTATACCTACTTCAGAAAGCGGAGTGCCTCAGGACTTTTTAGTTGTAGGTATGGGTAAGCTCGGTGGTCAGGAACTTAATGTGAGTTCTGACATTGACTTGGTTTTTGTCTACGACGAGCAGGGTCGATGCAGACCGACTGAGAGATGCCCTAACCCGAGGCGAGAGTTATCTAATGCAGAATTTTTTGAGCGACTATCAAAAAAGGTTATAGCTGCGCTTTCGGATATTTCAGGTGCGGGGTTCGTTTTTCGTGTTGATATGCGCCTTAGGCCCAATGGTGACTCAGGTCCGATTGTTATCAGCAACGACATGCTTGAAGAATACCTCTATGTTCAAGGTCGAGAGTGGGAGCGTTTTGCATGGCTGAAAGGTCGGGTCGTCAATGAGCCGGTTTTTACTGATCAGCAAACGTTCAACCAACAGGTTAAAAATCTTTACGATGTCGTTAGACCTTTTGTTTTCAGGCGTTACGTCGATTTTAATGCTATCAGTGCTTTATCAAACCTTCATAAACTCATTCGCTCAGAAACTCAAAGGCGTGAAGCCGGTAAAGATCTTGGTATCGATGTGAAATTGGGGCGCGGCGGCATTCGTGAGATTGAATTTATTACTCAAACTTTTCAAGTGATTCGAGCTGGACGAGAACCGCAGTTGAGAGTTAGGGGAACACTTGAAGCACTAATGATTTTAGAAAAAATGGGTGTGCTTAAATTCGAGCAGGTGATGCGCCTTAAAGATGCTTATATCTTTTTGCGTAATTTAGAGCACGCCATTCAGTATGTTGATGATCAGCAAACTCACCGTTTGCCCTCAGAAGTGGATGCTCAGAACCAAATAGCCGCTTTACTGGGTTTAAAACGTGAAGAGATGGTCAACCAACTCATGCTTATTCGTGAGTATGTGGCTTCAGTCTTTAACGGTATTTTCCAGGTAGAAGAAAAGACAGCAGAGGATGATGATTGGCCGCAAGGCTGGGCAATCGGATTTGCTCAAGCGCATGATGCGTTGGCAGAGCGTCTCTCGAAGATGGGTTACGAGAATGCTACTTACTGTGCCGAACGAGTTTTAGGATTGATGGGGTCAAAATTTTTGGCGGTTCAAACCGAGGCGGCGAGAGCCCGCATGGCCCAATTGGTCAAAAGAGTGTGCCAGCTGAGTTTGCAGTTGGCCGCAGATGATAAGTCTGTAGCCTCTGACGTTATTTTTACTCGCTTTATTGCACTGTTGGAGGTGATTGCTGGCCGTAGCACTTACGTCTCTCTTTTGGTTCAGTATCCGCAAGTGTGCGAGAAAGTGGCAATGGTTTTAAAAACAAGTGCCTGGGCAGCCGATTATTTAACAGCGCATCCCATTGTGCTCGATGAACTGCTCGATGAACGCATTTCGGAATTAGATAATTTCTCTCCGGTTGACTGGAGCGGCTGGCAGGATGATTTATGGGAAAAATTGCGAGAGGCAGAAGGGGATCAGGAAACGCAAATGAATTTATTGCGTGATGCCCATCACGGAGCAGTCTTTAAGTTGTTGATGGCCGATCTAGAAGGGCGCTTTACCGTGGAACGGTTAGCCGATCAGCTTTCAGCTCTAGCCGATGCTGTCCTGGAAATGGTAATTACGCTTGCTTGGCAAACCATTGCCTCGCGGCACTGCGATGTCCCAAAGTTTGCCGTAATTGCATACGGGAAATTAGGCGGAAAAGAATTAAGTTACGCTTCGGACTTGGATTTGATTTATTTGTACGATGATCCCAGCCAAGAGGCAAGTAAAAATTACACTCGTCTAGTCAGACGCATGATGAGCTGGCTCACCGTTCAGACTTCCTCTGGTATTTTGTTTGACGTGGATTTGCGTTTAAGACCCAACGGAGAGAATGGTCTCGTTGTTTCATCTTTAGAAATGTTTAAGCGCTACCAAAGAAATGAAGACGGCACCGGAGCATGGCCGTGGGAGCATCAGGCACTTACAAGAGCTCGCTTTTGCGCCGGTGACCGCGAAATTGGTATGGCTTTTGAGAAAGAGCGAGAAGCAATTTTGCGTTTACCCAGAGATAAAGAAAAGGTTTTTAAAGATGTCAGCGATATGCGTGAACGAATGCTTGAAGGTCATCCGAATACGAGCGACCTTTTCGATGTGAAGCACGATAGGGGTGGCATGGTAGATGTGGAGTTTGCTGTTCAGGCTATGGTTCTTGCTTACTCTCATGAACATCCGGAACTAGTTAATAATTTTGGCAATATTTTGCTTTTGGAAATGGCTGCCCGAGCCGGATTGATTCCTCAGGATTTGGCCCAAAAGTGCGTGTCGATTTATCGAAATTATCGCTTTATTCAAAGAAAACACCGTTTGGAATTCGGATCAGGTGCTGTTCGGGTAGAACGAGCTGGGCAACAAGATAATATCAATGCCGTATTAGAACTCTGGAAGAGTGTTTTCGGCTCATACGGTCCTCAAAGGAAATAAAAAAACTCCTCAAAGAGCCGAAACTTTGAGGAGCTATTAAATCGAAGCAATTAATCGAGTGACGGAGTTTCCACTCCAAGCACCTTATGAAGCTTTGGAGATGTGGTTGTGTACTGAAGCAGAGTTTTCTTTTCAGGATGAACAATATCGGCTGCAGCAAAAGCAGCCAGTGCACATTCGTGAAAGCCGCAAAGAATCAGCTTCTTTTTACCCGGATAAGTGTTGATGTCGCCGACAGCAAAAATGCCGGGAATGGATGTTTGGAACTTTTCTGTATCAACTACAATTTGTTTGCGGTAGATCTCTAAACCCCAGTTGGCAATTGGTCCGAGTTTAGGGGTTAAACCGTAAAAGACTAGCAGGTGATCGAGCGGCATCCGGCGTACAACACCGTCATCACCCGTGACTCGAATTTCAGCTAAATGACCGTCTTTTTCTTCAAACCCAGAAATTTGGCCGACTTCAAACTGCATTTCCCAGTTTTCACAAAGCTCTCGCATTTTGGCAACGGAGGCTGACTGAGCCCTGAAGCCATCTCGCCGGTGAAGCAAGATAACGCTTTCAGCTTTTCCGACCAAATTTAGCGTCCAGTCCAAAGCTGAATCGCCACCTCCGCAGATGACAATATTTTTTCCGTAGAAAAGCGAAGGGTCTTTGACCTGATAGTGCAGTTGAGTGCCCTCAAACTTTTCAATGCCAGGCACCGAAAGCCGCTTGGGTTGGAAACTACCCACGCCCGCAGCAATGAAGACAGTCTTTGTCATGAAACGGGTGCCTTTATCCGTTTCAACATAAAAGCGGCCGTCTTCTTCCTTACGAACAATGGTCACTTCTTCACCCAAGTGAAATTGAGGACCGAAGGGGTGAATTTGCTTGAGCAAATTCTCGGTAAGTTCACGGGAAGTACAAACAGGCAAAGCCGGAATGTCATAAATGGGTTTATGCTCATAAAGCTCCATGCATTGGCCGCCAACCATCTTCAGCGAGTCAACGACATGAGCTTTGATTTCCAAAAGCCCCAATTCAAAAACTTGGAATAAACCGACAGGGCCGGCACCTACAATCACTGCATCTGTTTCAATGATCGAGTCGGTTTTTGGAGCAACGGTTAAATAATCTTCAATAGCCATAATGATTCTCAATTTGGATAGAACGGCAAAATTATACGAAACATTTAAAGGCCTATGAGATCGCTTTTGCACTCAAAATGACTAAGCTTTTGGCGGCTACTAGAAAAAAATCCCAATAAATACCGAAAAAATCAAAGTGTGATGCACAATTTTCCTCTACCATAGAGCTAGAGCAAAAGGAGAATATGATGCTCGAGCAAAATATTTTGGACAAAATTGTCAATTTCTTTAAATCCCTTGGCACAAAACCGGCTTCGGGAGAGCCGTTAGATCTCAGCAAATTTGGTCGGGTAGAGCGCGACTTCAAGTCAGACCGAAAAGAAGTGCTGATTCGGCACGATATTCCGGTAAAAATTGAAAAACAAACTGAAGTATCTTCCGATCAAGTCATTAAGATAACTAAAGAAGACTCAGAGACGGCTTCTGTTGCTAAAGTCGCAGGTGAAAAGATGCCCGCCACTATTGAGGTGGTGGCTAAAGTTCGTCCTAAGAAAGAATACTCTGCGGCTCTTGAAGCACTTAGAGCTCAGTATGTGTGGCGAAAGATAAAAGCTGAAAAACCTCTTCAGATTCAGCCTTTACCTGAGCCCTTTTATTTTTTAACCTCTGACAATCAGCCGGTGGAAGCCAGCAAGCTTGAAGTGTCTTTTGTCAAAGAACTTCTGACAAAGGCTGCCGAAGCAGGTGTTGAAAATAAATTTACTTTTAGTTTGTCTTCCACGATGAGCGTGGTTGTCAAATACAAAAAGAAATTAGTCGGGCGGGTGTACCTGCACGGTAAGAAGCACAGCATGAGTTTTAGAGTAGATGGCAAAACGATCATTGAGGAACAGTTGAGTTTAAGTGAATGCAAAAAACTCATTGTCGTCTGGATCGGACAAATTAAAGATTCTCAAACCGCTGTTTAAGTTAAAAGAAAAGTGCCGCACGAGTCTCAAAAGAGTTTTGCGGCACTTTTTATGAATCTTCTTTGGCTTTTTCTTCTGCCAAAATATCCGCTCGTACAGTACGCAACTTCCCGTCAACTTGACTCATAGTGTAGTAGTCGCCGTCGTTGGCTTGTTGAGCAAGATTAAATTGATATTCCGCTGCACGTTTATCGCCTTGAGCAAGGTACATATCTCCCACGGCCATGTAGTGTCGGCTCATTTGTTTCAGAGCTCTGTAGCAACGAGCGTTGATTGCGTGGTAGGAAGGATTGGTTTGACTCATCGCCTGCTGCGAGCGCATGAATCGAAGCGTTTCGTTGTAGCGCTTTAAATCATAGAGTTCACTTGCGTAAAGTTTGACCGCCATTTCCGATAAAGGATTGTTGGCAACCAGGCGTTGGGCCATTTGTAGTGCTCGATTTTTATCGGAAGCATTACCAAAGAGAAATAAAACTTCAGATTGGTTTTTGAGCAAAATCGCATTGTTGCCGCCGAGACTTACTGCTTGGTTGGCATAACGGATGGCATCGGCTTTTTGATTCAGTTTGCGGCTTACAACTGATAAGCCGTAGGTAAGGGCAATTTTCTGACGTTTTTCTTTAGCGTTAGCTAAATCCTGCTTCATTTCCTTTGAAACATTGAGCCAGCCGTCGTACTTCGTTTCCTGTAAGACTCGTGCACGTTGCTGAATTAGCACGAAGTCGAGTGAATCATGGTGAGTATGAGAGCCCAGACGGCGCGTACGATTTTCCATATCGCTGATACGCTCAACCGTGAGTGGATGGGTGAGTAGATAAGCTGGTGCCGCAGCTTCGTAGTAGCGATTATTTTGCTGTAGACGCATGAAAAAGTTTTCCATGCCTTTTGGGTCAAAGCCCGCTTTAACTAAAGAGCTTAAACCAACGCGGTCAGCTTCGCGTTCTGCACCGCGCGAGTAACTTAACTGACTTTGAATCAAGGCTGCCTGACTGCCTACAGCCAAAGCTGTTGCTGCCTGACCACTACCAGCACGGGCTGCAAGCAATGCGAGTAAAAATGAGCCTAACGTGATAGCGGCATTGCCTTTTTGAGCATCAATCATGCGCGCAATATGACGTTGACTGACGTGACCGACTTCGTGAGCGATGACACCGGCTAATTCACTTTCATTTTGGGCAGCAATAATTAAGCCCGTATGAACGGCAATAAAGCCGCCCGGGATAGCAAAAGCGTTTAAAGAGCGATCGACTAAAGGGTAAAAGAAAAAGTTGTAGGTATGAATATTTGAAACACTGACAAGTTTATAGCCTAAACGATTAAGGTATTCGAGCGTTTCAGCATCGTTTAGATAACTGGAATCGGCTCTGATTTGCCGCATCATTTCTTCGCCAAGCGCCTGCTCTTCTGCAGGGGATAATTCAGTGCCTGCTACTGCTCCCATACTGGGTAAATTGAGGTTAAGAGACTCAGTAGCCAAATCTGAGGCCGCCCAAACACCCACTGAGGGTGTCAGAGCAAGGTTCGCACAGACTACAGAAATGAAAAGACGTTTAGCAAACACAGTTTTTGTCAGGAGAAACTCATTAGGACTAATCTTAGCGAGGCACTCAACCCTTTGAGAAGCTCTGTTGCAAGTCAAAACAATTTTCAAACGATCACGGCATCTTGAAAGTACCGTGATCGTGAGGATTTAATGTTTATAGTGTAAGGTAGTGAGTGTGTAGTGCTCAAGCACTTGCGGGCGTCGATCGGGTTTATCGGCACTGTTAAGGGGAATAGCCTTAACAAAAGCAATTTTTCTCGGGCATTTATAAGCGGAAAGCGTTTCTTTACAAAAACGTCTGACGTCTTCGGCTTTAGGATGAGTGCCGTCTTCAGGAACAATCAAAGCGCACACAATAGCACCCCAAGTTTCATCAGGTTCGCCTACAACAAGAGCCTCTTTGATAAAGGGCGAACGAGTGAGCATATTTTCAACTTCAAGCGGGTAGACATTTTCCCCTGCGCTTAAAATCAGATCATGACGTCTGGCATAGACATGTAAAACTTTGTCTTCATCGAATGCACCCAGGTCTCCCGTCTCAAACCATTCACTTTCAAGCGGCTCGCGTCCCCAGTAGCCTGGAGTATTCATCGGGCTTTTTACCTCAATCTGCCCGTTTTCAATACGAATCTGGGCAGTATTGATTACTTTGCCACTGCCTTTGACCAAACCGTAACGTTCTTCATAAGGGGTCATGACAACATGAGAACACGTTTCTGTCATCCCGTAAGTCGTTACGATCGGAAGCCCCTGGGCAAGAGCTTTTTCAAGCAGTTTATCGTTAGCTGAAGAGCCGCCTAAAAGGATAACACGCAAGTGTTTAGGAGCCGTCCAGTTAGGGTATTCTTCAAATACTTTGGCAAGCATTGTGGGCACAATGCTTGTGATGGTTACACGGTCTTTAAGTAGTGCCTCGGTGAAGGACTTAGGGTTAAATAATGGTGAAATCGCCAATGTCTTGCGTGCTGCCAGACAGCGCGTAAGAATAGAAAGTCCCCCTATTCGAGTGATGGACATACACAGCTGCCAGCAGTCATCGTCTTTCCAACCAAGATTATTTTCACTGGCTTGTGCCGATGCTCTGAGCATTTTGCGGGTGATAATGGCTGGTTTAGGTAGCCCTGTGGTACCTGATGTGAAAAGAATAGCTGCAGTATCTTCAGGAAGCGGCGCGGTGATGCTCCTGATACTTTGTAAAAGCACTCGTCGCTCAGCTGCTGTGAGCTTTGGATGGAGCATCAAAGCCGGAATCTTTAGGGCTAAAAGCGCATACAAAAAGACGATTGTTTCAACCGTATTTGTACCCTCAATAATCATGGGGCGCCCAGCTTCGGGTAAGGCTTTTTCTTTTTCGAGTCTCTCAATTGTATTGCGTGTAAGCGTTGCCAGACGCGCAAATGTGTAGTCCTCGCCCGCCCGGCGAAGCCCGATCTGATCGGGACAGTCGCGGGCTGCTTCAAAAATGCTGAATACGTCCTGCATTTTGCTTTAGGGTAGACGAGGGAATTTGCTAAAGTCTGGACGACGCTTTTCAAGAAAGGCGTTCTTGCCTTCTTTGCCTTCTTCGGTCATGTAGTAAAGAAGGGTGGCATTCCCAGCTAACTCCTGGATACCAGCCTGGCCGTCACAATCTGCGTTGAGCGCAGCTTTGAGGCAACGAATGGCAATCGGACTATTGGCAAGAATTTCTTTGCACCACTTCACCGTTTCAACTTCAAGTTCTTCAAGTGGGACTACCGTGTTCACCAAGCCCATTTGGAGCGCTTGCTGAGCATCATATTGTCGGCAAAGGAACCACATTTCACGAGCACGCTTTTGTCCGATGAGACGAGCCATGTAGGAGGCACCCCAGCCGCCGTCAAAACTGCCGACGCGAGGACCTGTCTGACCAAATCTTGCGTTATCGGCTGCAATCGTCAGATCGCACAGCATGTGAAGAACATGTCCGCCCCCGATCGCATAACCAGCCACCATGGCGATGACGGGTTTGGGACAGGTTCGTATCATGCGTTGAAAATCGAGCACATTTAAGCGCGGAACGCCGTCTCCTCCGACGTAGCCGCCGTTACCGCGAACTTTTTGGTCTCCGCCGGAACAAAAAGCTAAGGGACCTGCACCTGTTAATATGATTACTCCGATTTCGGGATCTTCGCGAGCATCACAGAAGGCCTGGCAGAGTTGCTGGACCGTTTCAGGTCGAAAAGCGTTTCGAACTCTGGGGCGGTTAATTGTCAGTTTAGCGATGCCTTCGGCTTTGTCATACAAAATATCTGAGAATTCACCAGCGGGCTGCCAATTAAGTGCTTTTTTAATTTCGCGTTCGTTTTCCATGATTCAATTTCCTAAAGTTAAAACCCCATCAGTCTAAAGAGGTTTGAGAGTTTTTAACAAGCTCAGCCCATTTTTTTTGTTCAGATTGAACAAAACGGGAAAATTCTTCTGGGGTACTTTGTACGGGTTGAGCGCCTCTGGCAATCAGTAGTTGACGTACACGATCGTTTGACAGAGTTTTTTCAATTGCTTCGGAAAGTCTTGTCACAACTTCATGAGAGGTGCCCTTTTTCACAGCTATACCGTCCCAAGCAAAAAGCTCATAGTCTTTAAGGCCTAAGTTTTTAAGAGGTTCAATCGTAATGTCTGACTCTTTGATGCTTTTTGAGCCTGTACCTAATGCGAGAAGACGAGCAGCTTGCACATGTGGTAATACGTTGGGAGCAACATCGATAATAAAGTCAATTCGCCCGGCCAGCATATCAGTCATAGAGGCCGCACCGCCTCGATAGGGAATGTGTTCAAAAGTTAAACCGGTTCGTTGTCCTAAAAGGACTCCGGCCAGGTGGCTGGTGGTACCATTGCCGGAAGAAGAAAAAGTTAAAGGTTTGGCGTTTTTCTGTGCTTTATTTAGAAAGTCGGCAAGACTTTTTACTGGCATACGTTTCGGGTTGACCGCCATGACAAGCGTGATATCAGTCAGACGGCCGACCGGTTCGATATCCTGATTGACGTTGTAGCCTACTTTAGGATACAGCGCAGGATTGGTGCACAAAGTGCCGTTAGTGACATAGATCAAAGTTCTTCCGTCATTTTTTTCTTTTAAAGCCCATTGAGTCCCTAAAGAGCCACCTGCGCCAGCTCGATTTTCCACAATAATTTTTTGACCGATATTTTTCGATAGTTCTTCACTTATGGTTCTGGCGATGATGTCAGCTCCACCTCCGGCTGGAAAGGGTACAACGAGTCTTAACGGTTTATCGCCGGGCCAGATAGTTTCCTGTGCATAAAGCGGTATGGACAAAGAAATGGCTAGGGAAAAAATAAAAAGTTTCTTCATAAAAAATCAATTAAAAGCGAATACCCAATAGAATGCGGATTTCTTTTTCATCTACATGCGTTTGAACACAATCAGCCTGTAAATGAAAAAGTGGGGAGAGATCTTCATGAGTTAAAGCGATTCTGTTTGAAGCAATCAGTGTTAAATGCAAACTGCTCTGTTTTTTTGTTAATGAGAAAGTAGAAACTTCAAGTCCTTTAACCTGGTGCAAGACTTCGCGGTAAAGCCAAGAAATGTTTAAAAGCGTCTGCGCGGGGATTGTGTTATCAAAATGTACATTAACCGTGCAATTTTTAAGAGCTAAAACATCGTTTAAAAATACTTTGGCTTGATGACTGGAACAGTCAATGGATTTCAGGCAGTTAACAAAGTCTTCCTCTTGACTTAACTGTGGGAACTTTTTCATCAATCGGGTAAGAGCCTCAAAAGGCTCATCAGCCAAAGACGTTTTTTGAGGGGATCGAAGTAGTGCTTGATTGACTCGAGCACGTAAAAGGTGGCCTAAAAAGTTCACACTTAAAAGATCGATCGCAAAGGCGATAGCGACATCGGTTGTCTGAGCGTGGTAAAGCGTATCCAACACAAATCCTGCAATCACTAAAAGGCAGGCCGCGAAAGCTCCAGCCCATCTGACAGCAGACTGTGAGCGCATAACAACACCGGAGTAGATAATGCCAATAACGAAAAGGAGCAGGCTTGAAAGGCTTTGAGAGGCGAAGTTTAATGTCTGAAAAGTCGATGTATTGATCCACCAAGCGCAGGTGATGAGTGCACAGGCAATACCCAGTCCGATCATTCGGGTTAATTGAGCATGCACTTTAGTGCGATGCGCCATAACTGTCATGAGGCAAAAAGCGATGACAAGTGTGGATAGCCCCAAGAATCTAAACAATAAGGGTGTTGTCATAAAACTAAGGAATTAGGCCCATTTGAGCGGCTTCATATACGGCTTCACCGCGAGAATGAACTTGCAACTTACGATAAATTTTTTTGATATGGGCAGTGACTGTATGAGGCGATATTGTAAGAATTTCTCCGATCTCGCTAAAACTCATACCTTTAGCAAGAAGCTGCAAAATTTCAGTTTCGCGCTCAGATAAAGGGTTGGATTGTAAGTTTGCTGGAGTTTTTTCAATGGAATGGTTGGTGTAAGTGCGCAATGCTCTGAGCACACTTTTAGCCACCGTTGGACTCACAGGCGAGCCGCCAGCCGCTAAAAGACGAATGGCTGATACGAGACTTATTTCAATTTCATTTTTGAGGACATAACCGGTTGCGCCAGACTCAATGGCGCTCACCACATGGGGATCGTCATTGCTGTCGGCTAGTACCATAATGTCTACTTCAGTGTGTTCAGCGGCTGTTTTGCGAATTAATTCAAGTCCGAAGCCGTCAGGCAAATCCAAATCGGCAATTAACATCTGAAACGGAAACTGAGTGATTAATAAATCGGCTTCTCTTTTTGTGGTCGCTGCTCCGATCAGATGGATATCGGGTTGACCCTCCAGAGTGCGCTGAAGACGCAACCGCACCCCCGCGTCATTTTCAACCAGGATGAGTTTAATTTGATGTTCTGCCATAAGAATTGAAAACAGGAAACTTATCGCAACAATATTGACTTGGAGGGATTTTAACAGGGATGCGGGCTAAGGGAGTTTGTTTTCGAGTTGTCAGAAACTTTAAGTACTGATGAAAACCGTCAAACTGCCCACCCACCAAAGCAAATGAAAACGAACGATCATTGGCTTTATAGAAGCCGGACAGTTTCCGGAGAAATCATTTTTGACTATTCAAACTTCAGGACAACATTTTTACCTAAAGCTTGAGCGTATTTTTGCAAGGTGGTCACAGACGGATAAATACCGCGGCTTAATTTACCTTCCAGACGGGCGACAGCAGGTTGTACCGTTCCCATCCGTTTTGCCACTTCCATTTGGGTCAAACCCTGCTCCATACGATAGGTGAGCAATTGACGGGTTTTTTCCTTATCAAAAGTTGTAACCATAGTTCTTTCTCCGCTTGTTTTTTTCTTGACCTCACGCGTACTTACGTGCGTTCGGGCGCTTTAAGCAATTAATTTTGCCAGTCCCTAATAATACAAGTGTTGTTGCTTAAAAATAAGTCATGAGTAAAGACAAATAGCTACTTTTTGTAAGAGCGTTACAATTTGATACATCTTGGATCTTTAAATGATGAAAAAAGAACTCACATACGCAAGTAGGAAGCGATGGGTAGTGTTTAAAAACACTGCTTGAGAGCGAAAGAATACTCGAGGCTGAAGCTTACGGAAATCATAATAGCTTTGCCCTCGATGATGAGAATTGAGGAGTTTGAGATGCTATTTCCTACTGTGTACGGTGAGAACCTTTTTGATGACTTAGACAATATGTTTGGTTTGACCTCTTATGAAGGTCAGCGTAAACACGATCCGCTTTTCGGTAAGAACGCTTCACGTATTATGAAGACCGATATCCGTGAGACGGACAGCAGCTATGAGTTGGATGTGGATTTGCCTGGCTTTAAGAAAGAAGATATTCAGGCTCAATTGAAGGACGGTTACCTAACGATTACGGCCCAAAAGGGTGTTGAACACAACGAAAAAGAAGAAAAGACTGGCCGCTATATCCGTCGTGAACGTTACTCTGGCTCTTGCTCGAGAAGCTTTTATGTAGGCGAACAGGTTCGCGAAGAAGATATTGAAGCGAAGTTTGAAAACGGTATCCTTCAGATCAGTGTCCCGAAGAAGGCTCCTGAAGCGCCCGTTCAAAAGCAAATTTTGATCAAATAATTTTTGAGCGAATTGCCTCTGATCAGCGATAAAAAACTAAACCCGTTACGTCGGCTTTCGGTTGGCCCGTAGCGGGTTTATTTTTTTCTGAAACAAAAATCACAACGATTGGAGCACTAATAGTGCTACATTAAGATTATTTTCATTGTCTTGTCATATTTCTCCGTCAAAATGAAGCTTTTAGTCTTAGTGCTTAATTTCGGAGACAATCAATGAGCAAGGCGAATGATTCGGTAATGACTGTAGCAGAAGGTCAGGGGGACTTTTCTGCACTCGATCGTACAGGTGAAATGGTGGAAAATAAGACCGAAATCAATAAAAAGGAAGGTGCTAAGACAGTGCCTGCAAAAAAGACAACGGCAGCTTCAAAGCGTGTTCGCCGTGTCCCTCAGAAAAAATTGATGCCCGTTCCGAAAATTCCAAGCGGCAAACCCGTCGATGTTACCAATCCGGAGTTTTATCTCAATCGCGAAATTAATTGGATTGATTTTGATCGAAAGGTATTGGAGCAAGCGGCTGATACTTCAGTGCCCCTTTTGGAACGCTTGAAGTTTTTATCCATTTTCTTTAACAATTTGGATGAATTCTTTATGGTCCGTGTGGCCAACGTTTGGAAACAGGTTCAAAGCGGAGCAGAGGCAACGGGCGCCGATAAGTTGCCTCCGAGACGACAGCTTGCCGAAATTGGGCGCCGAGTTCGTGCTTTGACCGAAATCGCTGAAGAACTTTGGAAAAAGAATCTTTTGCCTGAAATGGAAAAGCAGTCCATTCGCATAGTGAACTATGCCGACTTGCCTCAGAAAAAGCGTGAAATATTAAGCAACTATTTTGATAATGAAATTTTCCCGATTCTGACCCCTCAGGCGATTGACTCGGGGCACCCGTTCCCACTAGTTTCAAACACTAGTATCAATTTCATTATTGAATTGGTCAATGAAAAAGATAAAAACGATGTGCGTTATGCCCGTCTGAAGTGTCCTAACAATGTGCCGCGTTTCCTATACTTGCCAAAAGGTAAAGAGGAAATCAATCCTAAACTGGTTTTTGATTCCAACTACACTGAACTCAATGTCGTGTTGGTTGAAGACCTGATTGAAGAGTGCATGGACAGACTTTTCCCTGGCTACAAAGTCAATGCTGTCGGACAATTCCGAATCACCCGTAACACCGACGGTGAAATCGAAGAAGATGAAGCCGATGATTTGCTTGCAGCCGTTCGTGACTACGTGGACCAAAGACGTTTTGGCGACATTGTGCGAGTGGAGATGGGGCGTGGTATGCCTGTGCGTTTGGCTGATCTTTTGATTGAGCATCTGGAAGTTAAGCCTCATCAAATCTATAAGCAAAAGATCCCGCTTGCCTTCTCTGAATTCATGAGTTTGGGCTGCATTGACAGACCGAAGCTGCAATACAAGCCCGATCCGACTAAGCTCGCCAAAGAGCTTGACGGAGAAAAAGATTGCTTTGAAGCGATCAAGAAGCGCGATATTGTTTTGTATCATCCATATGATCGATTCCAGGCGGTATTAAATTTCATTGATCAGGCCGCCCGTGATCCGAAGGTGGTGGCTATTAAGCAAACGCTTTATCGTTGCGGTAGTGATTCTCCCGTGATCCGTAGCCTTTTAGAAGCGCGTCGCCGCGGTAAACAAGTGACGGCTGTCGTTGAATTGAAGGCTCGTTTTGACGAAGAGCGCAATATTAACTGGGCCGAAGAGCTTGAACGCGCCGGTGTTAATGTCGTTTACGGTTTTGTCGGTTTAAAAATTCACGCTAAGCTTTGTTTGGTTGTCAGAAGGGAAGCAGGCGGTATTAAGCGCTATGTGCATATTGGTACTGGTAACTACAACGCATCGTCGGCAAAGATTTATACGGATTTAGGTTTAATTACAGCCGATGATGAGATTTGTGCCGATGTCACTGATTTGTTTAATGTCATGACAGGGTGCGGTGATATCAAAAACTATCGTAAGCTCTTTGTTTCACCAAAGAGCCTTCGTCCCTCAATTACTAAACTCATTCAGGAAGAAGTTGAACTTCATCGTGAGCACGGAAACGGCCACATCATCATTAAGTGCAATCAGTTGGTTGACGGTGACATCATTGCCGAACTTTATAAAGCGAGCATAGCAGGCGTTAAGATTGAATGCGTGGTGCGAGGTATTTGCTGCTTGCGTCCGGGTATTGCCGGGCTTTCTGAAAATATCACAGTCAAATCAATTGTCGGTCGTTACCTGGAACACGCCCGAGTGTACTGGTTTAACCATAATGGTGATGAAAAAATGTACATTGGTAGCGCGGATATGATGAACCGAAATTTGAACGGTCGTATCGAAGTGCTTGCCCCGATTGACAATGAAAAGATTCGACGTAATATCATGACTGAAATTTTGCGTCTGCAATTATCTGATACCGAACAGTCCTGGATCATGGAACCCACAGGTTCTTACAAACGCTATGTTCGCGGTAAAGGAGTGAAGAAAGTAGACGCTCAGAACGCTCAGAATCACTTAAAGAGTCTGTACTAGGAATGTTGACCGTGAATCATCAATATTTGAACCTGGCAGAGGAATCTGCTAAGTCTGAGTCCTCCGCTTTTGTTCGTCCGAATCCAACGGTTACTCGAGTGGGATTTATTGATTTGGGCAGTAACTCGTCGCGCTTGACGGTGGTGGAGTTTGACCGCCGAGGTCGTGTGACGGTTTTAAATCGCGTCAAAAGCATGGTTCGTTTGGGAGAAGGAGCTTTTGAAACGAAAGAGCTTCAACCCCAGGCGATGCAGCGAGCCTTGTCCTGCTTGAGCGACTTTGCGCAAGTCTGCCGTACGTATGGTGTAAGTGAAGTGGTAGCTGTAGGTACTGCTGCGCTTCGTGTAGCCACAAACAGTATGGATTTTGTTAATCAGGTCAAGCAAAAAACCGGTTTTGACCTTCAGGTGATTTCCGGCGAAGAAGAGGCACGACTCATTCGTGTAGGTATTTGGGACTCTTTGCCTAAAACGAAAGACGCTTTTTTGTTTATCGATATCGGCGGCGGCAGTACCGAAATATCTGTTTCCTCTAGGGAAAAGATTTCATTTTTGGAGTCACTCAATATCGGTTGCGTGATGATGACTGACGCCTTCAAAGGCAATGCTCAGGGTAAAGTCTCCGCGAGTGTTTTTTCGAAGATGCAGCAGCGAGCTCTCGAAAAAATACAGCATATTCTTAAAAAGATTGAGAGAAGTCACTATAAAGCCGCAATTGCCAGTTCGGGCACAGCTCAGGCGCTTTTAACTTTAGCTCAAGCTAAATTTGGTGAAAGCGGCGGTTTCGTTCAGTACCCAGAGGGCATTGAATTAAAACGCTCCCAAATTGCCTCGCTTGCGAAATCGCTTTCTCAAATGACTTCCAGAGAAAGAGAGCGTTTGCCGGGGTTAAGTCCCGCTCGAGCTCAGGTGATTGTGGGCGGCGCTGCGATTTTGCTCACAATTTTGCAGACGCTTGATTTACCTTGCGTTTACATCACGCCCAATAACCTTCAGGATGGTCAGGTGGTTGACTACCTTGAAAGACATTTTGAGCGCGACGGCAAAAAAGAAAACTCCTGGCGTAAAAAGAGCGTCAAAACGCTTGCCAAGCATTATCACTGTGAAAAAGCGCATGCCAAACATATGGGGTTGTTGGCGCTTAGCCTTTATGAGCAGGCCAGAAAACTTAAACTGTTTGCTGATCAACCTGGTTTAGAGGAACTAATCGGCTATAGTGCTCGTTTGCATGATATCGGCATTGCGATTTCATACGATAAACACTATATGCACGGAGCTTATTTGGTTCGGCACAGTCCATTGTTGGGCTTTACTGAACAGGAAGTTCTAACAATGGCAAGATTGGTGTTCTGGCACTCAAGACCGAGCGGAGAATTGCCGGCATTCTTATCTGGTCCAGCAGTGACCGAGTCTGAGAAGTGGGCTGCACTTTCACTTTTTATCGCTGAGAATTTAGATCGTACACACCGTTCAATGGTGAGTGCTTTAAAGCTTGAGAAAAAAGGTCAGGCATTGAGTCTAGATGTGACACTCTTGGCTCCGGCGCCGCTCGAAGAAGCTTCAGTCGATAAAATTCGAAAGCATACTAAGAGACTTTTGGGTGAGGCGATTGATATTCGCTTTCATATTGAAGATCGGGAAGTCGAGATTGTTAGACTTTAGCTCTGACAAAGAAGAGAAGGGCGCGAGCGATCGCCCCTTTATCAAATTCTCTTTTATTTAGCTTCTGTTTTTCCTCGCTCTTGCTCTAGCTCATTGACAACTCGCTCAACAGAACGGCTCTGAGATTGTTTTTGGCAACGTGAAGTAAAAACCGAAACCCCGCCCATCAGGCTAGCAACAATATAGAAAACTGAGCCCGCGCCGATGACACTGCCCGCACCGCCGAAAATGATCGGAAGTGTTGTATGACAGAGATAAATAAGCATAGTGCGAAGCCCTAAAGCTTCACCGGTCCTTCCAGGAGGCGATTCGGAATGAATCAAACTCATCACATTGGGCTGAGAGGAGCCTAAGGCCATACCTAGTAAGAATGCGACAGCGCAAAGCAGGTAGAAGCTCTCGAAAATTGGAAAAAGTGCATAGGAAAGAGCCCCTAGCGCAAAAGCGCAGGTAATGGTTTGCCATTCCGACAAATGTCTGGCAATAATCGGCATGAATAAGCGCACAAAGAATGTGGCAGAGGCAAATACCCCTAAAATCCAACCGACTTCACTGGCACTTAGCCCGATTTCGGTTCCGTAGACTGGAATCATGAAGCTTTGCAAATCCCAAGCCATTGACATGAAAGAACTTGCAATGAGGACGTTTCTGACATGAGGAATTCCCATCAGCTCAAAACTGCCTTTGGGCTTGACAACTTTGGGACGATTCCAGGAATCGGGAAGCTTGGAGCGAATCAGAACGAGGAAAACCGTCAACCCTAAAACCACAGAGCATAAGGCCATGCCGTAAGCACTTTGAAAACCCAAATGATCAATCAGATAGCCGCTTGCAATTGGAGCACTTAGATTGGCTGTCGAGTAACCCATCGCTAAGAAAGCAAAATTGTTGGTTCGATTTTCAACTTTGGAGAGGTGTCCTACCAACTGTTGATTGGTCATTTGAACGAGCATGAAACCCAGCCCGTTAATAGTGCAGGCGGCATAAAGGGGCCACAGACCGAAAGTTTTGACATCAAACGCCAAAGGTAGAGCAGCGGCCACCGTCATGATGCAAATGCCGGTGAGCACTGGTTTTTTGGGGCCCACCGAGTCAATCCATTGCCCAGAGCGAATAGCAAAAAGGGCTGGGACAAAAGCAAAAAGCGCCATCATTATGCCCACTTCTAGTGCGGAGGCATTTTCATACAAGCCATCGAGTGAGCAGCTAACACGATTAGACACGCAGCCGATTTGAACGACTACTGTCAGCAAAATGACTTTAATGATGGTGGCAGACATAAAAATTTCGTTTAACAACAAAGCCACAGCGGTTCTCGCCACTGTGGCTTCTTAACAGCTGAGGTTAATTGCTATTGGTGATTAACAGAGAATTCCTACTTACGGATAATCAACAACGGCACATCAGCAATAGATGCGATACGCGTGGCGGTAGAACCCATCACAGCAGCTTTAAAGCGTCCGTAGCCGTGAGAACCCATCACCAGGATATCGAGATGACGTTTCTTGCAGTAGGCCGCAATTTCATCACCGGGATTACCAACGAGGCAAACTTCTTTGGGCTTAACACCAGCCTTTTCGAAAAGCGGCAAGACCGGATCAATGGCTTCGGCAAATTCACTCTTTTGCAATTCGACCACTTCATCTTCAGACAAGGCGGGCAATGCCATACCAGTCATATCGGGCATTACGGCACCGGCATAGTCACTCACCGTATTGATCACATGGATCTTGGCTGCAGCACCGCCAAAGAGGTCGAGTTGCTTGATCGCATATTTCACGGCAGCTGTACCGAACTTAGAGCCGTCGACTGCAATACCAACGCTCAAGGCATCCGTTTCAGGAGCAGCCTTATCGCGTAGCATCAAAAGTGGTACTTTGGTCAAAGCAAGAACAGCATTCGTGACAGAACCAAAGAGCAACCCCTTCAAGGCAGAGCGACCGTGTGAGCCCATGATCAAAAGGTCAACCTTCATCTCTTCGGCTACTTTGGCGATCTCTTCGGCAGGAGTGCCTACCTTGGCAATTTCCTCTGCAACCATTTTGGCTTTCTTCAAAATCTTGCGAGCAGGTTTGAAGGCCTTTTCACTTTCGTCCTTGTAATAGTCATCAAGAGCTTCACGGCTCACGAGGCGGCTTGCGCGAGCGGGCAGAGGGGCTTGAACATTGAGCAAAACAATCTGCGGTTCTTGACCGATCAACGTTGTACGGCTGGCCACAAAAGCTACCGCGTTGTCACTGTAAACACTACCATCTACGGGGATAAGGATTTTCATAAAACATCCTTTTATAAGAATGGAAAAACAGTTGTTCGGTCAAGCACGAAGACCGTTACAATGCCGAACACCTCAGCCCAAGCCCAATAGGCTTGTGAGCAATCTTTTAGGAGATACGAATTACAACTATCTTATAACGAAAATTTCTTCCGATCTCCTTACAATCACTTTAGCGCCATTTGGGGTGAAGCGCTACCCCTCAGAGGCTATGTTGTGCTTTTTATCAATTAAAAAAATGAATACTGCAGATAAAAGACGTTTTGGCGGCATCAGCCGGTTATTTGGTTCAGAAGGTTTTGAGCGTTTGCAAAAGTCTCACATAACCGTAGTTGGCGTAGGAGGAGTCGGCAGCTGGGTCGCTGAAGCCTTGGCGCGCACGGCTGTCGGGGAAATCACAATTATTGACGGTGATACGATTGAAGAGAGCAATACCAATCGGCAGCTTCCGGCTCTAGAAGGTAATTTTGGTAAGAAAAAGGTTCAGGTTTTAGCTCAACGATTACAAGCCATTAATCCGGATCTAAAAATTCATGCTATCGATGAGTTTTTAACAACAGAAAATTTTGATAGGCTAATTCCTTCCTGTGACGCAGTGATTGACTGTATTGACTCTCTGTCTGCGAAGACATTTCTGGTTGCCGAAGTCGCAAAACGGGGATTTTTTGTCCTAACAAGCGGAGGGGCGGGCGGCAAAGTGGATGCTTCTCGCGTTTCTTTTACCGATGTTGCTTTGGCAAAAGGCGATACACTCATTGCCGCTATGCGCTCAAAATTGAGAAAGGAATACGGCTTTCCTAAAGTGAAAGCCGGCGATAAGCCAGCTCGTTTTGGAATCGGTGCCGTTTTTAGTGATGAGCCAGTGCGAGCAAGCCAAGACGGAGGCGAAGGTTTCGGTGTTTTTGCCTCAGTGACGATAACCTTTGCAATGCGATTGGTTCAAGAGTGTGTAAAACATGTGCTTGAAAAGAACATTTGTGGAATCAAGTAAGACTGAACCATCATTCAATGCTTGACGAGCTGACAAAGCGCAAACTTTTTTAGATAAAAAACGCCTACACTGAGAGTAGAAGTGTACACCTGGATGTACCTGGAGACTGTATGTATAAAAAGATTCTTGTTCCGATTGATGGTAGTGAACTGTCGTATATGGCTGTAGCGGGCGCCGCTTCTTTTGCTCAGAAGCTTGGAGCTGAAGTCTATGTCTTGACGGTGATTGAGCCTTACTCTTATACAAATTTGAGTGAATATCGCCCTGAAAGTATCGAGCAATATGATCAGCGCGTTAAAGATCAAGCTAAGGAACGCTTGGAGAAAGCTCGCGAGTATTTTGACAAATTAGGTGTCAAGGCGACTATTTGTTCCAAGAAGAGCTTTTCACCATCTGAAGCAATTATGGATGTTTGTGAAGAATTGGGTTGCGACCTAATTTTCATGGCTAGCCATGGTCGAAAAGGCTTGGCGGCTGTGCTTTTGGGAAGCGAAACCCAGAAAGTGCTCACTCACACTAAGGTGCCGGTGATGGTGTACCGTTAATCAGATAAATCAGACAAAATCGGTACAATTAGGTACCGTTATTTCTGGTGAAATAACCTCGTGCATCACCTGTTGATAACAGGTGGCACGGGGTTTGCTTTTAAAAAGGATTGAAAATGCCCGATCTCGAGCAAATGAAAGTGGAAATGGATGTCAACGCCCTGGTTCGCGAAGAAGTGATCACAGATCGTAAAATTGGGACGATTCGTGTATTAACTCCGATTACCCTTGAAGGGGTGCGAGATATGACCCGTGAAGTGGTTTATATGGGTGAAACACAGATCATGACTCAAATGGGGGCTTTGCCGATTTCGTTTGAAATCAAGGCGGCAAACCTAGAAGAGGCCGTGAAGGGATACGGAGAGGCAGCCAAGAACGGTGTTCAAGAAACCATTGCAAAACTTGAGCAGATGCGTAGAGAAGCCGCCAGCAAGATCGTCACCCCGGGCGATGCCGGTTTTGCCGCTGCTGCCAGTAAAATTCAAATGCCTTAACAACGCTTTGATTTTGCATGACGATGCAAGGATTTAGCCGCAAAGAAATGGCCGAATTGCCGACACGCCTTTTGCGTGACGGACGTGCGGCAAACGCTCGTGTGACCTGTGTGACCTGGCAAGGTCGTGAGTGGACAGTCAAAGACTTCTCCCCTCGGAATTGGTGGGTGAGAACCTTTTTAGCACCTTTTCTTTTAGGTCATGAATTTAAAATCCTCCAGAAATTAGAGGGGGTAGAAGGGGTCGCCAGCGATTCATTTGTTATTGACCGTCACGCTATTGCTATCGCATTTTTGCCAGGCACTCCTTTGGGTAAAAAAGATCCGTCTGAGGTTACAGAAGAATTTTTAACACAGATGGAGTCACTCATGCAGCGCGTGCATGACAAAGGGGTGGTGCATCTTGACACTCGCGGTACTGGCAATTGGTTGGTTTCGCCTGAAGGCACTCCGCTTTTAATTGATTTTCAGGCAGCGCTAACCACAGGTTGGATGCCTGCTTCTTGGCGCCGGATTATTGAGCTCGTAGATATGAGCGGCGTCTACAAAAAGTGGAAGCAGTGGCAGCCTCAGACTATGGGGGCTGAGCGAGAGGCGCTTTATGAAGAAGCGCTTCACTGGCGAAGAAAGTGGGTCTTTGAAGGTTATTTTGGCAAAAGGAAACGCCGCCACGCCAAAAAGAAACGTTCTTATTAATTTTTTGTAGGCAACCTTTTTTCGGGCTGCCTATTTTCAACTTTTAGAAGGTATCGGTACCGTTATGGCACAGTACGTATTTACGATGAACCGCGTCGGCAAGATCGTTCCGCCGAAGCGTCAGATTTTGAAAGATATTTCCCTGTCTTTTTTCCCAGGCGCCAAGATCGGTGTTTTGGGCTTAAACGGTGCAGGAAAATCAACCTTATTAAAAATTATGGCAGGCGTTGATACCGATATCGAAGGTGAAGCGCTGCCGATGCCAGGAATCAAAATCGGTTACTTGCCACAAGAACCTCAGCTTGATCCAAATCACACTGTGCGACAAGCGGTTGAAGAAGGTTTGGGTGAGGTGATTAATGCCCAAAAGCGACTTGATGAAGTTTATGCCGCCTATGCTGAACCTGATGCTGACTTTGACGCACTTGCCGCTGAACAGGCAAAACTTGAAGCCATTATTAATGCAGCGGGTACCAATGTAGAAACACAGATGGAAATCGCTGCCGACGCTTTGCGCCTACCTCCGTGGGAGGCCAAAATCGAGCATCTTTCTGGCGGTGAAAAGCGTCGTGTGGCCCTTTGCCGTTTGCTTTTGTCTCAGCCCGATATGTTGCTTCTAGATGAACCTACGAACCACTTGGACGCAGAAAGCGTGGAGTGGCTTGAGCAATTCTTGCATCGTTTCCCTGGAACCGTTGTGGCTGTGACCCATGATCGCTATTTCTTAGATAACGCTGCTGAATGGATTTTGGAATTAGACCGTGGTGAAGGTATTCCCTGGAAAGGCAATTACTCCTCGTGGCTTGATCAAAAAGAAAAGCGTCTTGAAATTGAAAAGCGTCAGGAAGACGCTCGCATGAAGGCGATTAAGCACGAGCTTGAATGGGTGAGACAAAATGCCAAGGGTCGTCAAGCAAAGAGTAAAGCTCGTTTAGCTCGCTTTGAAGAAATGAGTAGCTACGAGTATCAGGCTCGTAACGAAACCAATGAAATTTTCATTCCTGTTGCAGAACGTTTGGGCAATAACGTGATTGAATTCAAGCATGTCAGCAAAGGTTTTGGCGATCGACTCTTAATTGATGATTTAAGTTTCAAAATTCCGCCTGGAGCTATTGTGGGTGTAATTGGTCCGAACGGTGCTGGTAAGTCCACTCTCTTTAAGATGATTCTGGGTAAAGAAAAGCCTGATAGTGGAGAAATCGAGATCGGCCAAACCGTGAAAATCAGTGCAGTAGATCAAATGCGTGATTCGTTGCCAAACGATAAGACCGCTTGGGAAGCAGTAAGCGATGGACAGGATATCTTGCAGGTTGGCAAGTTCCAAATGCCTTCCCGAGCTTACCTCGGCCGCTTTAACTTTAAGGGTGGAGACCAACAAAAGTTAGTGGGTGCATTATCTGGCGGTGAAAGAGGGCGTTTGCATTTGGCAAAAACTCTTTTGGCGGGCGGCAACGTATTGCTTCTTGACGAACCTTCAAACGATTTAGACGTTGAAACGCTTCGTGCGCTTGAAGATGCTTTGCTGGAGTTTGCAGGCTGCGCTATGGTGACCTCGCATGATCGTTGGTTCCTCGACCGTATTGCAACGCATATTCTTGCTTTTGAAGGTGATTCTAAAGTAGTGTTTTTCGATGGTAACTACACTGAGTATGAAGCCGATAAACGCAAGCGTTTAGGTGAAGAAGCAGCAAGACCGCACCGTCTTCGCTTTAAACCATTGAAGCATTAACTGATTAAACGGCACCTTAAAAAAGTGCCGTTTTTAGTGTGCGCCCGCTAGGGCGCACTGCTGGTGGTGCAAGTCCATTGTTTCGACTGACGTGAGGTAAGAAATAAAGACGCGGTCAGTGCGTCTTGTTAATAAGAGGTAAGAAAGAAGCAGATAGCAAAACACTGGCCTAATGAATGGAGGCATATTGGGTGGGTAGGGAGAGCAGCCCCAAAGCGCAAATACACGTACGGAACTCAGTATGTATATCTGACAGGTATAAGTGTGAAAGCATTGACTCATACCCGGAGAGGCCTATCAAGTTGCCGCTAGGCTACCGACACCCCAAGGTGAAAAACTCGACAATATGGCAACGGTTGGTTTAGGCGTTGAAGCTAAGCTCACGAAGGAAACGACATTTGGCCTGTCCTACACCGAATCGTTTGATGGTGAGATTACCTCTCACGGTGTCAGCGCTAATTGGCGTATTAATTTTTAATACATAGTCAAAATAAATCAGAAAGTCTATTTTCTAGAAAACTTTTCCATCAATGAGTTCTCCGTTCTTGGTACTCATTAGTTTACAAAAAATATATATAAAACAATTAGATAAAAGATAAATATAAAATAATTATTATTTAACTTCAATTGATTAACAGGAGAAAGTAGCATTATCGTTAAAGTGGCTTCGTTACAATAAGACCTGTATCAAATTAAGCGACAACTCCAAATTGCTATTTTCATGTGTCAGCTCAAAGTTAAACCTGCCCTTGTAGAACTCAATGATGGGAAAGCCTTCTCACCCGAATTTGGAGATATTTACGCAACCCGAAGCGGTGCTTACGGACAGGCTTGTGCGGTATTTTTATCTGGCGGAGACATTGCTCAACAATGGGCTCATAAGAAATCATTTACGATTCTAGAAAATGGATTCGGCTTAGGTACGAATTTTTTAGCGACTTTAAAAGCTTGGCGTGAAGATCCTGAGCGATGCGAGCGATTGGATTATGTCAGTTTGGAATGCTTTCCAGTCAGTGCAGAAGATATAAAAAAATTTTGTGCTCCGGAGCTGACTTCTGAAGCAAGTGAATTAGCTCAAAAGTGGCCTTTTTGTATTCCTGGCTACCATACCCTTGAATTCGATGGCGGGAAAGTACGACTGATTCTGATTTTCGGAGACTCATTAATTCTTTCGAAAACACTTCAATTAAGTTATGACGCATTGTATTTAGACGGGTTTGCGCCAAGCAAAAATCCCAGAATGTGGGATCCAGAACTTTTGAGGAATTTGTCCCGCTATGCAAAAGAAGGTGCAACGGTAACCACTTGGTGCACAAGTGGTTCGGTGAGAAGGGCTTTGGAAAGAGCGGGTTTTGAACTTCAGAAAAAAGAGGGTTTTGGGAAAAAAAGAGAGCGGCTTTTTGGGAAAATGCGTGCTCGACGCTCAAAACAATTCAAACGTCCAGTACGCGATGTCATTATTATCGGAGCGGGTTTGGCTGGTGCCAACTTGGCCTACAGTCTATCAAAGCAAGGCATAAAAGTTCGAGTTGTTGATGAAGGACCGGTACCGGGATCGGCAGCAAGTGCTCTTTCGTGGGGTATCCTGCATCCACATTTCACTCGCGATGATAGCCCCTTAGCGGTGCTCTCAAGGCAAGGATTCCTATTGACTCGAAGCCGCTTAATAGAGCTGCAAGCAAAAGTCAGAGATACTCTTTTTCATCAATCTGGTTGCCTGCAAATGGCTCATAGCGATGAGATTTATGAAGACTGGATTGAAGCTCAGGCAAAGGAGTTGCCTTTTAAGTTTACGGCCGATTACGGCAGACTGCTTAATCAAAAAGAGGCTTTTGAGGTTAGCGGTCCGACACTTAAGCGAGGTGGGTGCTTTTTCCCATCTGCCGGCATGGTTCGGGCAGGAGCTTTTTGCCGAGCGTTAATCAAGGCTTCCGGTATCAGCTATCGAGGTAATACGACGGTTTCTTCTTTAGCGAAAAAAGGGGATTTATGGCAATTAATCGGTGCGTTTGGTGAAGTCATTGATGAAGCTTCAGATGTGGTAGTTTGTGCCTCTTTGGATTCAGCTCGACTTTTAAAGTCTTCATTTTTGGGTCTGGAGAGCTTGCCCGGCCGTATCACACTTTTGCGTGACACGGATTTAACAGACTTGAAGTGCCCGGTAAGCGGCGAAGACTATATTGCGCATTTACCCGATGGCTATTGTGCCGTAGGAGCCACTTACGAATTAAAACGAAATGGTCCTTGGACTGAAGAATCTGCTCATTTAGCGAATCTGCAAAAGTTAGACTCTTTACTAGAAAAACCTCTTGATGTTGTTGTAACCGGCGCTTATTGTGGTTTAAGAGCTGCCGGTCCCGGTAGATTGCCAATCGTCGGTCCTGCCGTTGATGAAACGGCGCTCATTAATGCACTTCAAAAAGATCCGAGGCTTTTAGAGAAAAAAGGGTTCGCAGAGGTTGATGGGCTTTGGGTTTTCAGCGGTTTGGGTTCGAGGGGATTGTCAATGGCAACACTTTGCTCAGAAATGCTGACAAGCATGATGCTCGGAGGACCGATGCCAGCCGAAGCTCGGCTGCTTAAAACATTGGCGCCCTCAAGACATCTCAGGCGCCAGTGGAAAAATCATTCAATCGGTTAACTGTTAGGTATTTTTGCCGCAGCAGTTTTTGTACTTTTTACCGGAGCCGCAAGGGCACGGATCGTTGCGCCCGATTTTAGGCGTTGCCCGGTTCACGGGTTTATTGGGTAAATTCAGTTTAGCAATTTCGATGACGCCGGCCATCATCTCGACCATCCCTTCTTCGAGATTGCGTACGGGATGTTCTTTTTCAACTGCCTGACGAATTGCAAGATTTTGCTGATAATCCGGATCTTCTTCGTCGAGCTCTAAAAAGCGATGAATACGACAAAGCTGCGCCTCAATGGCTTCGGTAACATCTACTCGATCACTATATTGAGCTAAAGCATTATAAAAACCCATTGCCCATGGCTCGAGTGCAGATAGTCCTTCAGGGCCTGTTACGGGATTACCTGAATCATCTTCCAGGGGGAAAATAATAGGGTTATAAAAATGACGCTGAGTCTGAAAAGCACGGATTTCCTGTAGACGCTGATTAATGAGTGTGCGGACAGTTTCCGGCTCATCGACTTCGCAGGGGTTACCCTCTTCGTTAAAGATGTAAGGGTACCACTCGGACTCTTCTTTGACTGGCGGATTTAAAAGCGCAATAGCAGAAAGAAAGCCATCGAGCATACTCACATCAAAAGTGTTTTCGGCACAACTGCTCGTTGCTAAAAGTTCATCGAGGCGGTTGATGTCTTCGTCGGTCAGTGGATGATAATTTTCGTTCATAATGTGTTAGCAAAAAACGCCGCATGAGTGAGCGGCGTTTAAATGTTAGACAAAAAACATTTATTGAGCGCCGTTATCAGTCGGTTTGTCAGCCAGTGTGCTGTCGCACAAAGCAATCAAAGAATCAATTTGGCCTTTGGAGCGATTCATATCTTCTACGGCTTTATTCATTTCTTCAACAGCTTGACGCTGGATTAAGTTTTCGTAAGCGATGCGCAACGCGGCGAGCACAGCAACCGAATCGGGAGAAAAGACTTTACCCGGTTGGTGAATTTCTTGCATTTTGCTTTGCACGAGCTCGGCGCAAGCGCGCAAATTCGCTTCCTCTTCGGGGGCCACCGCTAGACGATAGTCTCGTCCCATGATGGTCAATGTCAAGGTTTTACGCGCAGTCATCATTATCGAAAGTGTTTAGTTAGAAATTCATAGGTTGATCGTTGCTCACAGTTTGTTGAGCTTTCTCAATGGAGCGGATTAAAGCGTCAAGGCGCTCAATAGCTTCCTGTGTTTCCGCTTTGGTCAAACCGGCTTCATTTTCCTTTTGCGTCAGGAGGGCTTGCAATTGTTCGTTTTGGGCACGCAAATCATTGACTTCCTGAATAAGGGCACGAACGCGGTCGGCTAAAAGTTCAAGTTTTTCTTGCATCTTTTTTTATCCTTTGGCTAAGGGATTAGTGAGCATTCTGCTCAACATCTTCCTGGGCTTTTTGAGCTTGGTCAACAACAGTCAAATCCGAATTTCCAGGCGTGAAGGCCTCTTCGTCGCCTAAAATCATTTGGTCGGCTTGAGTTTCTTCTGGCATCGGAGTGAATTCGTAACGGGTCAGACGGCCGGAATCATCAAAATAGACAGTCAGACGTCTCGTTTGCGGATCACCGAAACGGGGATTGACATAGTAGAGATAATCCCAGCGGTTTTGGTGGAATAAATCACGCAAAAGCGGAACACCTAATAAAAATTGCACCTGAAGCTGAGTCATGCCGAGGTGAAGCTGGTCGACCATTTCTTTGGTGACTAAATTGCCCTGATGAGTGTCGGGGCGGTAGGGTTTAATGACGGATGTAATGGCTTCAGATGGTTGGAACCATTCATTGAAAGCATCCCACTGGGACTGCACCTGGGCGCAACCAGACAATACGAGCGTGGCAGCAAGGGCGCCCGTCAGCATACATTTCTTGTACATAGGTGACACGTTATTGCAATGCGTTAGTCTCTGATCCCTGAATGATAAACTAATGCGACTTCTAACGCCTATGATTGCGAGGAATTTTTTTCAGTAAAGTTGCAAAACAAGACAAAAATGTGATTAAGACGCGTTCCAAAATGCAACCATTCAGAAAGTGCTTGCGTAGAGGTTCTTGTTATATGCAACATGTTCTTTTATCTGCGTTTGGTTGTCTTCTGTTTTTCTCTTAAGTGAGTCAATACCAACGCAAAGATTTGTCAGTTAACGTATTGAACTGAAAGAGAGGCTTTTGAACTTTTTAGTAATCAGCATGATATGATTAACCGAAAATGTAGCAGCGGAGTTGTTGCTTATTTGTAAAGTTAGAGGAAAATCAATTGAAATACGATCCGAGTGATTTAAAAAATTTGGGATTGAAAGCGACGGCACCGCGCCTTCGTATATTATCGTTATTTCAGAAGGCGGCTTTGACGACTAAGCGCCACTTAACTGCCGATGAAGTTTTCTCCCTACTTAAGGAAGAGGGAGAGGATGTCGGTTTGGCAACGGTTTATCGAGTGCTCACTCAGTTTGAAGTAGCCGGTCTTTTGCGTCGCCATCACTTCGACAGTGAAAGCGCCTCCTATGAATTAGGTGAGCCTGAGCATCATGATCATCTAGTGTGCCTACAGTGTGGCAAGATCGAAGAGTTTGTGGATATTGATATTGAAAGAAAACAGCAGGAAATCGCCTCGCGTTTCGGTTACACACTCGATCACCACACGCTCTGTTTATACGGCATTTGTAAAGAATGCCAAGAAAAAAACGCAGCCAAAAAATAGGCTGCGCTTTTTAAGTTTTCTTATTTGAAACGCTCTAGCCTTGGTAGGCTCGGGCGTTTTCTATAAGTTCAGCAGCATTGTCTCTTGCTTTGATTGTGACATCGGCACCCGCTAGCATTCGGGCTAACTCTTCAACGCGTTCAGCATCATTTAACAGTTGCAATTTGCTCACGGTTTGACCGTTTTCCTGCGATTTTTGCACCCTTAAGTGGTTATAGCCGTATGAGGCCACCTGCGGTAAATGAGTCACACACATGACTTGGCGTTCGAGGGAAAGTTTTTTGAGTAACTTTCCGACGACATCAGCAACTGCTCCTCCAATTCCTGCATCGACCTCGTCAAAAATGAGTGTATCGACAGGGGTCTGCTTGGAGGTAATAACGGAGATCGCTAAACTGATACGTGAAAGTTCACCGCCGGAGGCAACTTTAGAGAGTGCTCTGGCTGGCACGCCGGGATGGCCGGCCACTAAGAATTCACAGCTCTCTAGTCCTAATGCTCCTGGTTCAGAACTATTTAATTTTGCTTCAAAACAGCCACCAGCCATTGAAAGCATCTGCATTGCATCAGTAACTTGTTTGGACAGCATCTTTGCTGCCTGGTGTCTTTTTTTCGAGAGGGTTCTGGCAACGGATAAATACGCACTGTGTGCGCCCTCTTCTTCTTTTTCAAGTGTCTCTAGGTCAAGGTTTTGCTGCAGTGCTTTAAGTTTTTGCGTGGTTTCTTCAAATTTCTCGAAAAGATCTTCAGGCAGAGTATGAAACTTTCGAGCTGCATTAAAGTAGAGCGAAACACGCGCATCCACTTCTTCAAAGCGACCTTCATCCAGATCAGTTCTGTCGCGATAGCGATCGAGCTCTCGCACGGCATCTTCGACAATAGCCTGAGCGTCATTGAGCTGATTGGCGATATCCCCTAATTTTTCATCGTACTGGGCAAGTGCCTGCAGTCTTTCAGTATTGCGTCCCAATAGGCTTAAAGCACTTTCATCACTGTCGGATAGATCGCTTGAAGCACTTTCAAGAGCATCCAAAATATCATGTGCATTGCCGAGTCTTCGGTGCTCGGCGTTAAGCTCTTCCCATTCGCCCTTGATCGGTCGAATTTGCGACAGTTCTTCATGCACCCAAGCCAACCGCTCGGCTTCATCGGCTAATTTCTTTGCATCTTCTTTTGCTTCAAAAAGACGTTTTTGCGCTTGCTGCCAGAGGTAAAAGGCTTTCCGTGTAGCCGCTAATTCGTCTGTGTAGCTACCAAACGCATCCAAAAGAGCTAATTGACCGCTAGGTTTTAGCAGTGACTGTTGGGCGTTTTGTCCATGGATATCCAAAAGCTTTGTGGCTAACTCTTTAACCTGAGAGATCGTTACGGCAACGCCATTTATCCAAGAGCGGGATCTTCCGTTTCTATCAATGACACGGCGAATAATGGCGGTTTTTTCAAGCAGATCATCTTCAGCAATGAGAGCCTGCTCACGAAGAATCTGAAGGACGTCATCATTAATTTCAAAAATAGCCGTGAGATCCGTTTGTTTAGCTCCTTCACGGATCATCCCTGTATCAGAGCGGGCTCCTAAAATTTGTTGAATAGCGTCAATTAAAATGGACTTTCCTGCGCCAGTTTCGCCGGTTAGAACCGTCAGCCCAGATGCAAGATCCAGATTAAGTTCTTTGACAATGACAAAGTCTTTGAGCGAAAGGTGCGTGAGCATAATAAAACTCTAGTCTTTAATAGGAAGCGAGGCGTTGTCCGATGGCATGAGGTTCCAATAAAGCTTTCGGCGCAATGTGTCGTAGTGATTGTGTCCGATCGGATGTAGGATAGTAAAACTTTCTGGCAAAGTTCTCACTCGTAAAACATCGCCCTTTTGCATTGGGAAAAAGTCCTGCATATCACAGTAAGCAGACGCCTCTCGGGCTCCAATCAAGCTAATATCGACAGTGCTTGAGCCGGGTAAAACAATAGGACGATTGGTGAGTGCATGAGGCGCAACTGGTACAAGAACCATTGCGTTTAGTGCAGGGTGCAGGATAGGGCCTCCAGCGGCCATCGCATATGCTGTAGAGCCCGTCGCTGAGGAAACAATGACGCCGTCGGCACGCTGTGTGGCCATCGGATGACCGTCAACCCAAACATTGAATTCCACCATGGAACCCGCACGACCGTGAGTGATGCCTGCATCGTTAACCGCAGTAGCAGTAAATACATTTTTGCCAGCGCGATAGACTCGTACCTGAAGCATTGATCGAGTGTCAACCTCGTACTCGCCCCGAAGCAGAGGTGGGAGGTCTTTACTCATTTCCTGCAGAGAAAAGTCTGTGATAAAACCTAGCCGACCTGCATTAATAGCAATGATTGGAAGCTTAAAGCGAGCCATGCGGCGAGCTATACCAAGCGTTGTGCCGTCGCCTCCCAACATGATGATAACATCGGCTTTTTTGCCCAGTTCTTCTAAACTCACCCCTTTAGAGCCTGGCAAATGGTTTGCCGTACTTTCTTCAAGTAGGTAATCCATTTTTTCAGCACGCAAGATGTCCAAAAGCTTTTGCAGAGCTTCTCCCATGGGTTCAGTTCGCTTGGCAAAAACAGCGGCGGTTTTAAAGGATTTCACTTTTTTGTTCCTAAAGCGGATTTGACCGAAAAAGTGAACTTTTTCGGTCATGCGTGCGATAGAACTATCAATTATTGTTCTGTTTCTGCACCGATTGCCACACTGTGGAAGCCGCCATCTACGTGTACGATTTCACCGGTGACAGCGCTTGCTAAATCGGAAAGAAGGAATGCGGCCACGTTTCCTACTTCTTCAATCGTAACCGTGCGGCGAAGCGGAGCATTGGCTTCCATGTGATGAAGCATCTTAGAGAAGCCCTGAATGCCTGAGGCAGCTAATGTTTTGATCGGGCCGGCAGAAATAGCATTGGCGCGGATTCCTTTAGGACCCACGGAACTTGCAATGTAGCGGGTGCTTGCTTCAAGAGCCGCTTTGCAAAGACCCATTGTGTTGTAGTTCGGAACAACACGTTCACCGCCCAAGTAAGTGAGCGTTAAAAGGGAGCCGGCACGGCCTTCCATGAGAGGCATGGCAGCTCGCGCAATAGCGGGGAATGAGTAGGCGGAAATATCCATTGCGGTTTTAAACGCATCACGAGTACATCCTTCAAGGAAGTCCCCAGCAATGGCCTCGCGCGGCGCAAAGCCAATAGAGTGGACGAGGCCGTCCAGAGCGCCCCAACGTTGCTTAATCTGAGCAAAAGTATTGTTGATTTGTTCGTCGTTGGAGACATCCATTTGCAAAACAAAATCGCTGCCGAAATCGGCGGCAAAACCTGCTACGCGATCTTTAAAACGTTCGTTGGCATAAGAGAAGGCAAGCTCAGCACCTTCACGATGGCAACATTTAGCGATACCGTAAGCGATAGAGCGGTTGGAGACGATTCCTGTGATCAGAATTTTTTTACCTTGAAGGAAACCCATTTCATCCTCACTTTAAATAATGTGTTATGACGGATTGATTTTAACTAAAGAGGCTTGAAGTTTGAAGAGAAAGCAACAAATGCTTGAGCTGTCAGTGGGGGATGACTAAACGTTGTCCCGGTTTTAAGTCTTTGGATTCAAGCTTATTTTCATCCATGATTGCGCTTACGCTGGTTCGATGACGTTGAGCAATCGTATAGAGTGTGTCGCCTCTTTTGACTCGATAAGCTGTCTTTCGAAGGCTCGATCTTTGAACTTCACGGACAGTCAGTCGCAGTCTCTGTCCCACTTTAATCGTGTTGCTTTTTAGTTTATTTTGTTTTCGGATATCGGCCGTTTTAACTCCGAAACGCGCCGCAATTCCCGAGAGGGTATCACCACTTCGAACTCGGTAAGTAATGCGACGTGTGGTCGGCAAGGGGACGAGTTTTAAAGCCGAATCAGCTTCGGTCACTTGAATGTCAGTTTTTGCTTGCGCGTCTTTTACCAAAAGGGTGCTGCCGATTTGTACTCGGCGGTTTTTAGGAATCTTATTGGCTGCACGCAGCTCCTCTTCAGTCATTCCAAAGCGCTTGGCGATGGCTTTTAAGGACTCGCCTTTTTTAACCGTGTACGTAGACCAATTGGAAAGAGGCTTGCCGGTCGCCTGCCAATTGATGAGGTTGGAAACAAAAGCGTCAGCCTTTGCTGCCGGAATCAAAATGGCCCCTTGGTGAGCTGCAACCACTACGGGGCGGTTAAAGCTTGGGTTAAGGAGCCTGAATTCCTGCAGGTCAGTTTCAGCCAATTGTGCCGCCGTTTCTAAATCAAGATCCCGGTTTTTATTCACACGAACAAAGTACGGTTCGTTGGCAATAGCAGGCAGTTTTAACCCATAGCGATCCGGATCTTCAATAAGTTTTTTTATCGCTAAAAGTTTTGGCACGTAGCGGGCTGTCTCCTTTGGCAGAGGCAAACTCATATAATCGGTAGGTTTGCCACGAGCTGCATTGGCGGCAATGGCTCGTCTCACGCTTCCCTCTCCCCAGTTGTAGGCCGCCAGTGCCAGGTGCCAATCCTCAAATTGATTGTGCAGGTATTGCAGATAGTCCAGTGCCGCGCGTGTACTTTCAATAACATCGAGTCGGTCGTCTCGCCAACTCGACTGCCTTAAGTCAAAGATGTCTCCGGTGGAGGGCAGAAATTGCCAAAGACCTGCCGCCTTGGAGCGAGAAAGGGCTTCAGGCTGAAAGGCACTTTCAACAAAAGGCAACAGTGCTAATTCTGAAGGCATGCCTCGTTTTTGAGTTTCCGAGACGATGAAGTAGAGATACATTCTGGCTCGGAACGCCATCTGTTCTGTGTAGGGAAGCGCCTTGGTATAACGGGTTAATTCCCGATTAACGACAGCTTCTGGCAAGTCAGATAAACCGAAGCCGCGTCTGATAGTGACCCAAATGGTGTCATCAGGGTTAATGCGGCTGCGTTGTGCTTCTCGCAGCTCAACGGATTTTGCCAATTCATTTTCACCGACTGGAATGTCAGCGAGCAAATCGACAAAATCTGAGGCAACGGCGCTCAGAGACCATCCGAGTCCGGCCACAACAATGGCAAACTGCTTGAGCGTATTCAAGAAAAACCTCTTATTGCTCTTCGGGGGCTTCTTCGGAATTTTGTCCAGAAACAATCGCCCTTAATCCTTCGGCGTCAATAATATGTACGTGCTTTTGATTGACAGCGATTAAGTTGTCATGCGAGAAACGAGATAAGACACGGCTTACCGTTTCAAGTTTCAGTCCCAGATAGGATCCGATTTCTGCCCGAGTCATACGTAAAACAAATTCTGTTCTGGAGTAGCCTCGGGATTCAAAGCGTTGAGAGAGGTTTAAAAGAAAGGCTGCAAGACGCTCTTCGGCGTGCATCGAGCCTAATAAAAGCATAAGACCATGTTGACGAACAATTTCACGGGAAAGCACCTTTTGAAAGTGCAGGTTGTAGCCTTCGATTTCACTGCAGGCAGCGAGAATTCGTTCGTAAGGAATGACGCACACTTCAGTGTCTTCAAGGGCAATCACGTCACAAGAGTGCACTTCGTTAGCAATACCGTCTAGTCCGATTAGTTCTCCAGACATGTGAAAGTTCGTCACTTGTTCACGTCCGTCACTGCTCATAACCGAACTTTTTAAAAAGCCCAATCGAATGGCATAGATTGCTTCGAAGCGATCCCCAGCTCTAAAGAGCGGTTCACCGCGATGAATTCTTTTTCTCGAAGCAATTAAGTCTTCCAAACGATCAATATCGCGTAAAGATAATCCGAGGGGAACACAATGTTCGCGCAGATTGCAGTGTGAGCAACTGACTCTCAAAGACGGAACGGCAGACAGATTCGGAGACAAGGTCGACATGGAATGCCATCAAAAAAATGTTTCTAATATATTGGGTGGCAACGCTTGGGAATACCTTTCAGTTTGCGGTAATAATTCCCGTGCACAATGTAACCGTTGTCACCTGTATTATTTTGCTTTTGACTTTCGTCAAATTTTGATTGTGAAATGATATCAGAAGTTTAACTTAAATCAAATTGGTGAATTTTAGGATTTTCCCATGTTGACTGATCCGAATCTGACCGGCGTTGAGTTACCCTCAATAGAACTGTTGCAAAAATTTGATGTCCCCGCACCGCGTTATACGTCTTATCCGACGGCTGACCGTTTCAATAAGAATTTTTCTGCAGCCGACTATGAAGAGGCTTTAAAAACCAGAGAGCTAGATAAGCCTTTGAGTCTTTATGTGCATATTCCTTTCTGCAACGATATTTGTTTTTACTGTGGGTGTAATAAACAAGTCACGCGTGATCACAGCAAAAGTGCAGAGTACCTGGATGTCTTGGACCGGGAAATTGGATTGGTTAAGGAAAGGATTGCCGGTGAAACAACTGTCAGTCAACTTCACTTTGGCGGAGGCTCTCCGACCTTTTTAAATAACGAGGAAATTGAGCGTGTGATGGGTCTCATCACTAGCCGTTTCCCGCTTCAGTCTGCTGGTGAATTTTCTATTGAGGTTGATCCCAGAACCTGTCCGCCTGAAAAAGTACAAACTTTGGCCAAGGTGGGACTAAACCGCATGAGTTGCGGTGTACAAGATTTCAATCCCGAAGTTCAAAAGGCAGTCAATCGTATTCAGCCTTTTGAAATGACTCGGGACACCATGCTTGCAGCACGTGAAGCAGGGTTCCATTCTATTAACATGGACTTAATTTACGGCCTGCCAAAGCAAACCCGTAAGAGCTTTGAAAAAACGCTTGATCAGGTCTTAGAACTGTCACCCGACCGCATCGCGCTTTATCATTACGCACATTTGCCGCACCACTTTCCGCCTCAGCGTCGTATTTTGAATGCTGACTTACCCAGTACGGTTGAAAAGGTTCATATCATGATGGATGCGATTACGCGATTAACTCAAAACGGTTATCGCTACATTGGGATGGATCACTTTGCAAAAGTCACCGATGAACTGGCTATTGCGCAGCAAGAGGGAAAGTTGCAGCGTAATTTCCAAGGCTATTCCACAAGACCTGACTGTGACATGGTGGCTTTGGGTGTCTCGGCTATCAGTAACATTCATCATTGCTATGCTTGTAATCCGCGTGAATTGCAAGCTTATTATGAGGCCATTCGTGCAGGCCGTTTGGCAACTAATCGCGGCTATAGACTCAGTGAGGAAGACCAGTTGCGCCATGCTGTGATTATGACCATTATGTGTCAATTCCGTATCGTCAAGGCTGAAATAGAAACACGATTTGGAATTAATTTTGATGAAACGTTTGCCTATGAACTAAGAAAGCTTCAGAACTATCAAAAGGTGGGTTTTGTTGAGTTAACGCCGGAAGAAATTGTGGTCAGCCCGAAGGGTAAGATTTTTGTTCGAGCAGTTGCTATGCAATTTGACCGATATTTAAGAGAATCCGATCGGGCAGGAGGCTACTCTAAGATCGCCTAGCGACATTTTTGAAAAGAAGCCACTAAAAAGAGGCAGACTTCCGAAAGAGTCTGCCTCAAATCTTCTACAGGCGAAAATTCCTATAGTGTATTACCAAAATCAATAAAGATATCCTAAAAGCATAACCTCACTCCCAAGTTGAAGTGACGTTATAAAGAAATAGATGGACAATCTTTAGTGTTGCAGCTTTTCAAAAGCCTGCCTTAAATCCTCGATGAGATCATCAGGATTTTCTAAACCGATCGCAATTCTTGCCATTCTCTCAAAGGGCATGGGTGCTTTAGTTCTTGTGCCGTAACTTTGAATCAAGAGACTTTCAAAGCCGCCCCAAGAATAGCCTCGGCCGAAAATCTGTAAAGCATCAATCATAGGAGCGAGTTTATTGGCATATTGTTCTTTAAACACCACACCGAACAAAGAAGTCGCTCCCCTAAAGTCCCGCTTCCAGATCGGATAAGAAGGATCAGTCGGTAAGGCCGGCCACAAAACCCGTTCAACTTCTTCTCGAGTCAAAAGCCAGTCAATCACTTTTTTAGCACTTTCGCTAGCTGCCTTGACTCTTACTGCCATGGAATGCAAACCTCGATAGGCAAGGTATATATCATCGCAGCTAGTGGTCTGTCCGGTTTGAACAATGGTACGGTACGCTCTGGGCCAGGTCTTTTCGTTACAGATTACCACTCCCATAGTGAGATCGGAGTGCCCGCCGATGTATTTGGTTGCAGCATGAATGACCACGTCAATGCCAACCTCCAGGGGCTTGAAATAAAGGGGAGTGGCCCAAGTGTTATCAATCACGCTAACCACATTGTGTTCTTGGCAGACCTGAGCGATGGCAGGAACGTCCGGCATTTCAAAGGTATGCGAGCCGGGTGTTTCGAGCATCAATAAGCTTGTGTTGGGTTTGATATAAGAAACAATATCTTTGCCGACAGAGGGCGGGAAAAATTCCACTTCAATGCCCATGCGTTTTAAGATTTCTTCTGCAAATTCCCTTGTTGGCCCGTAGATCGTGTCGATAAAAAGAGCATGGTCGCCAGTTTTCAAAAATGCTAAAAGTGGAATTGTGCAGGCAGCCAGTCCCGAGGGGAAGGCCCAGGCGCCTTTTGCCTTTGGACCTTCCAGAGCGCACAACGCCTTATAGAAAGCATGATGAGTGGGAGAACCGTAGGTTCCATAAGGGATCTTGTCTTTAACCATGTCGCGCTCGTGCATGGCACGGTTCATCATATCTTGAGCTGATTGATGTAAGACTGTGGAAGCACGGATCACTGGCGGATTGACAAAATCATAGTCGTCAGAAATATGAAGTCCAGCATGAACTAGCAAAGTCTCCTCACGCATACTAACTATCCTTTCTTAAAAAATGGAATCAATTCCGTGTTTGGTACCGAAAGTCATAAAACAGAAATTAATTCCAAAACAATACGCTAATCATCTCTTCTTGGTTCTGGACGTTTATCTTTAGGTTTGCGATGCGGTTTGCGATGCTCGTTTTTTTTATCTTTAGCATGACTAGCTGGCTTACGCTTGTCGTTCTTTTTGTCTTTCGGTGGTTTTCGATCATCTTTAAAACGCTTGCGATCCCGCTCATCATCTCGATCCCGGCGATCCTTGAAGTCTTTGCCGTAGCGTTCACGGCGCCAGTCGCGTCCTTCTTTTTCCTGCTTGTAGCGCCACTCAAGCTCTTTGCGCCACTCGTCACGCGTATAGCGTTTGTCGTTTTCTCGGTCATAATAGTAGTGACCGTCCCAACGTCCATCTCTGTCGTGCTTTTTCATAAAGTCGCGCAAAGAGCGGTCTGAGACATTTGACAAGAGTTCAGCCAAAGGACCTTTCTCCTGAGCTATGGCACTTCGACCTAAAGTGGCCAAGCCCACCAATGAGGCGATAAATAATCTTCTAGAAAGACTCATAACAACCTCCTGTATGAAGAGAACTTCTACAGCTATCATAAACCTGTTATTTAATTAGACGATGATTTTTTGTAAAAGAAATAATTAATGCTTAGGCATGGATTTCGGGCAGAAGGCTCAAACAGCAACGGATATTTTGTCCCATCACAGACAAAAGTGACTAGAATTAACAAATTCACTCTTTAGTTTGAGAAAACTAAAGAAATCCATTTTTTTATATAAAGAGAAAAATTATGAAAACTTCGCAAATTCGCGAGACCTTTTTGAAGTTTTTCGAAAGTAAAGGTCATACGATTGTGCACTCCAGCCCCGTTGTGCCGGGCAATGATCCGACGCTTCTGTTTACAAACGCGGGCATGAACCAATTTAAAGATGTTTTCTTAGGCTTTGATAAGCGTCCTTACACCCGTGCAACGACTGCTCAAAAATGTATCCGCGCAGGCGGCAAGCACAATGACTTAGATAATGTCGGTTATACCGCGCGTCACCACACATTTTTTGAAATGTTGGGCAACTTCAGTTTTGGTGACTATTTCAAACGTGACGCCATCAAAAACGCTTGGGAACTTCTGACCCAACACTTTCATCTTCCGCCTGAAAAGCTTTGGGTAACGGTCTACGCCGAAGATGACGAGGCTTATGATATTTGGAATAAAGAAGTGGGCATCCCTGCCGAGCGCATAGTTCGCATCGGCGACAATAAGGGAGCTCGCTACATGTCAGATAATTTCTGGATGATGGGTGATACGGGGCCCTGCGGTCCTTGCTCTGAAATTTTCTACGACCACGGTGAAGAAGTTCAAGGCGGCCCTCCGGGTAGCCCAGACGAAGACGGTGACCGTTACATCGAAATTTGGAACCTCGTGTTCATGCAGTTTAACCGTGATGAAAACGGCGTAATGCATAAACTGCCGAAGCCCTCTGTTGACACGGGTATGGGTTTGGAGCGTATTGCAGCTGTTTTGCAACACGTTCACAGCAACTACGATATTGACCTTTTCAAAAATCTTTTGGCTGCAGTGCGCAAAGCTGTTGAAGAGGCCGGTGCAACCGACGTGGATCCCAATAGCCCCTCTTTGAAGGTGATTGCTGACCACATTCGTGCCTGCACGTTCTCGGTGGCCGACGGTATTTTGCCAGGCAATGAAGGCCGCGCTTATGTGCTTCGCCGCATCTGCCGCCGTGCTATTCGCCATGGCTACAAGCTCGGTGCACGCAAGCCTTTCTTTGCTGGATTGGTTGACGCTGTTGTTGCCGAAATGGGTGAAGCCTATCCCGAAATTAAGAATCCTAAGATTAAGACCGTTTTAGCTAAAGAAGAAGAACGTTTTGCAAAAACTTTGGCTCAGGGCATGCAGATGCTCGATGAGGCAATTGCAGAAACCAAGGATGGGGTGCTTGATGGCAAGGTTGCCTTCAAGCTTCACGATACCTACGGTTTCCCTGTTGACTTGACCGCTGACGTTTGTCGTGAACGCAACATGACGGTTGATATGGACGGATTTGATGCCGCCATGCAGGAGCAGCGCGACAAAGCGCGTGCCAGCGCTAAATTTAAGATGGCTGCTGGCCTTGAGTATAACGGCGCCGATACGACTTTTACGGGTTATACCGAAACTGAACACAAGGGTTCTAAGGTTATTGCGCTTTACCTGGATGGAGAACAAGTCCAGGAAGTACCCGCCGGTGAAGACTGTGTAGTGGTGCTTGATGTCACGCCCTTTTATGGAGAAAGCGGCGGTCAGGTGGGCGATACCGGTGTGATGAAAAATGGCACCTCTATTGTCCGTGTGATCGATACGCAAAAAATTAAGGCTAAGGTGACAGGGCAGCATGCTCACGTTGAAGAAGGCCACGTAAAGCTGGGAGATATCTTTGATGTGACAGTCGACAGTGAACGCCGTGAAAGCATTCGCCGCAATCACTCCGTGGCTCACTTGTTGCAATATGCTTTACGTCAGGTCTTAGGTGATCATGTGCAACAGCGTGGTTCTTGGGTGGGTCCCGATGTGACGCGTTTTGACTTTACACACATCGAAGCGATGACCGTTGAGCAAATTCACGAAGTTGAAAATATTGTTAATCGTGAAATTTTGGCTAATGCCGCCGTCACTGTGCAGGAAATGCCGATTGATGAGGCAAAGAAGAGCGGTGCTTTGATGCTCTTTGGTGAAAAGTACGGTTCTGTTGTTCGCGTCGTGAAAATTGGTCCGTCCTGCGAATTGTGCGGCGGTACTCACGTGGATCGTACGGGCGATATTGGTTCGTTTAAGATTTTGAGCGAATCGGCTATTGCTGCTGGAATCCGTCGCGTAGAAGTTACCACCGGCATGAATGTTGTTGCCTTTACTCGCAAGCAAGAGGAAACGATCCATGAAGTGTGCGCTGCACTGAAGTCGCCCGTGGATGTGGTGACCGAAAAAGCTCACTCCGTATTCGATACAGTAAAGAGCCTCGAAAAAGAAGTTCTGCGCTTAAAAGAAAAGATTGCGCAAATGACGGCCGCCACTTTAGCTTCTAGTGCCAAGGACTTTAACGGCTATAAGCTTTTGGTGACAAAGGTTGAAGGCATTGAAGCAAAAGCACTGCGTTCGATGGCAGAAGGCTTGCGTGATCAGTTAGGAGAGGCGATTGTGGTTTTGTCAAGCGTCAATGACGGCAAGGTGCAGATTGTTGCTGGTGTTTCCAAGTCGCTGATCGGTCGTGTTAAGGCTGGTGAATTGGCCGGATTTGTTGCCTCAAAGATGGGCGGCAAAGGTGGCGGAAAGCCTGATTTGGCCATGGCCGGTGCTCCGAAGGCTGAAGGCTTAGCTGAAGCTTTGGCTGGTGTTGAAGGCTTTCTTCAGAGCAAATAAATCATGCACTTTGATGAGCAGATAGACACACGGGGCACGAAATGCCCCATGCCGGTGTTAAAAACGAAGAAGGCTTTGGCAAAAATGCAGGCGGGTGATGTGCTTTTAGTCTTAGCAACTGATCCTGCCAGTGTTGCTGACCTCGCTCAGTTTGCGGCTCAAACTGGTCACAAAATACTCGCTCAGGAAAAAGTGGGTGAAGAGTGGCAGCACTATATTGAGCATAAATAGCCGACTTTAACTAAAAAAACTCGATGTGAAGGTTTCTTCCCATCGAGTTTTTTTTAGTTCAAAAATTAATCGGCGTTTACATCACCGAAAATATCCACCCACATCGGCCACATTGTACTGTAGGCCCAGGTGGTGATAAAAAAGCCGATCGGCGTTAGGATGAAAAGGGAATAGTCTCCGATCCCCAATGTATCCATGAGAATAATGACTGCTAAAGCACAAATGAGTGTTGCGCCGAAAATCATGACTAACAGCACAATGACTGCAAGCCAATTTCTTAAGCAGCCAAAAAAGGAATAGAAAATAGCTTTGCCGACTGTCATGTTTTTCCAGGTTACTAAAGCTGGCGCAAACCAAGTTGCCATTTGACCTAAAGCGTAGAAGATCAACGTCACGATGGCGGCTGTCCAGGGAAAATGAGCGTAAACCGAGGCCCAATCAAGACGACCGTCAACAATTTTCCACTGACTGACGTCATCGACAGCCAAAAAAACATAAGCGTAGTTGGCAATCAAAATGAAGACGGCGTAAATCACGCCCACTCGCATCAATAGGAAGCGCTTAAGACGATCTTTGAATAACTCAACCAGAATACCGTAAAGGGGTTGGCGACCTTCGTGCGCATCTTTTGTACCTTGAATAACAAGCATCGTGCCAAAAGGCATGAAAAAAGCCGCCAGGACAAGACCAAAAAGGGGCAGAGCTCCCAAAACAGTCATGGTGAATACGTAAAACATACAGATACTCACCATACCGAAAGGGGCTTGGCGGATAGCGCTCAAGCCCTCACGAAGCCACTTGACGGGTGAAGAAAAACTCGCGATATGACCCTGCATGCTCTAGAACCCGAAATTAATGAATTTAGGTGTTCCGAGCGTATCTTTACTGTGACCAGGGTTAGTGTTTGGACGGTCGGAGCGGTTTTCGATGGAGTAAGGAATCTTTGTGCTACCCGGTGTTACAACATATTCCGTAATGCGGTTATTTTGATCCCGGATGGTTTCAATTTCCGTGCGTTGAGAGCGCTTCGTGATACGGCCTTCTTCGCGGTCTTTACGTGCTTTGGCATAGTCAGCATCGGTCGGGGCTAAATCGGGATTGACTTCATACTGACGGGCTTTTTCCGAAAGTTTTTCATATGAACTCGAACGACGGCCGGAATTCACATTGCCTTGTGCTCTTTGAGCGTCCGCTTCGCTAATTTGCGGTGGAGCACTAATGGGGTCTGCTGCCATGGCAGGAACAAAGGCGGCAGAGCTTAAGAATAATCCTGCTGCTACGGTTACGAAAACTGTTTTTTTCATAATCTTCACTTAAAAAGATGGTTGTGTTTCTACTTTGATTATAGGGGCATGATTGTACCTGAGGCTAGAAAAATCCAATAAAAGAGCGGAAAAAAGTTGTGTCTTTTTGCTTTTATCAAACATACTTTAAAAGCCTAAAAAAGATCAGACTGAGTAGTCAGTCAACTGCATCTGACACAAAACCTCTACAATAAACGCTGTTTATTTTTTTAGAGATTTTCACTCATGAAAACGGTTTTATTAGTAGACGGATCTAACTTCCTTTATCGGGCCTTTCACGGACTACCAGACTTGCGTACGAGCGCAGGTGAACCAACCGGCGCGATCAAAGGTTTTGCCAATATGCTCAAGATGATTCGCACGATGATAAAACCCGATTATGCAGCCTGCGTTTTTGATGCCCATGGCGGCACATTCCGAGATGAAATCTACAGTGACTATAAAGCTAACCGTCCCCCCATGCCTGAAGATTTAGCTAGCCAGGTCGAACCTATCTTTTCGATGGTCAAAGCTCAAGGCTGGCCTTTTTTGCAGGTTCCAGGGATTGAGGCCGATGATGTTATTGGAACGCTTGCCAAACAAGCAGAGAAAAAAGGCTTTAAAGTGTTTATCGCCACGGGCGATAAAGATATGAGCCAGCTCGTGACCGATCAGGTCTTTATTCTTAACACGATGACCCGTCAGATTCTGAATGCAGAGGGGGTAAAAGCAAAGTACGGTGTGGCACCTGAGCGCATCATTGATTACCTGTCTCTGATGGGGGATGCTGTTGATAATGTTCCGGGAATTAACAAGTGCGGTCCGAAGACAGCGGCCAAATGGGTCAATGACTTCGGTTGCTTAGATGAGATTATGCGTCGCGCCTCAGAGGTTAAAGGCAAGGCAGGGGAATACTTAAGAGAGGGATTAGCTTTTTTGCCTACAGCCAAGGCACTTGTGACCATTAAAACGGACGCAGATCTCTCGGCTTATGTGAAGGACTCAGATATCTGCTCGCTTACGTTTAATGATGAAGATTCAGCTTTTTTGGCCCAATTTTATGCTCGCTGGGAAATGCAGCAAAGTAAAAAAGCAGTTCAAAAACGTGTATCTGGCAAAACTGAAGCTAAGAAAGCTGAGCCTGTGACAGGCGACTTGTTTGCCAGCATTCCCGCCGAACCCCTGGAAAAACCGACGGAGAAAAAAGAGGGACCGGTTTCTATTGTGCAAGATGCTAAAGCTTTGGAAGAGCTTGCTCAAAAACTTCATGGCTCAAAAGATGTCGTCTCGTTTACTCTGTTGTGTGATCCTTCTGACGGAATGCATGCAACACTGAGCGGCGTAGCTTTCTTTGTTGATGGGACTTCATTTTATGTCCCCGTTGGCCAAGAAAGAATTGACAAAAATACCCTCAAAGAGACTTTGGGGACGTGGTTTGCCTCAGATCATCCGAAGGTGAGCGCTCAGTGCAAATACGCTCGTCACGCTTTGGCCAATACTGGAATTGAATTGAATCGGTCTACCGAAGACGTGACGTTATTAAGTTACGTTATTGAAGCGCACATGAAGCACGAGCTCTCCAATTTAGCCTTGCGTTGGCTCAAAGAAGATGTTCCGGCTCTGGAGGATTTAATCGGCAAAGGCGCTAAACAAATTCGCTGTCAGGCGGTTGAAATTGAGGCGGCGGCTCGATTCTGTGCGACTCGCGCGCAAGCTATTAGTGATTTATTTAAACACCTACGTGCCCGAGTCAATGCCGATGAGGGATTAAGGTCTATCTATGAAACGGTAGAGTTACCGACTCAAAATGTGCTCTTTATTATGGAGCGAAACGGCGTGCTGATTGATTCCATGCGGCTTGGGGCTCAAAGCGATGCTTTGGGTGATGAAATTATTAAACTCGAAGAAGCGTGTTGCAAAATGGCCGGTGAGCGCTTCAATGTGGCTAGTCCTAAGCAACTTTCACATATTCTTTTTGAAGTGCTACAGATTCCCGTACCGTCGAAAACGAAAAAAACAGCTACGGGCGGCTACAGCACCAACGAGGAAGTACTGCAACAATTAGCGCTTGATTATCCTCTACCTAAAGCCATTTTGGAGTATCGCAGGTTAAGTAAATTAAAGAGTACCTATACCGATAAACTCCCGATGATGATTTTCCCCGGTACTGGTCGTGTGCATACAACCTTCGGGCAAACGACAGCCGTGACAGGGCGCTTGGCTTCAAGTGATCCTAATTTGCAGAATATTCCTGTAAGAACCGGTGAGGGTCGTCGGGTGCGCGAAGCTTTTGTGGCTCCGAGCGGCAGTCTTATCGTTTCAGCTGACTACTCTCAGATTGAGTTGCGTATCATGGCTCACCTGTCGGTCGATGCGGGACTATTGGATGCTTTCCATAAGGGATTGGACATTCACCGCGCAACAGCTTCTGAAGTGTTCGGTGTTGCGCTTGACAAAGTTTCTCCCGATCAAAGGCGCACAGCAAAGGTGATTAACTTTGGTTTGATTTACGGAATGAGTGCGTTTGGTTTAGCTCAAAATTTGGGTATTGAGCCTCAGGCTGCAAGAAACTATATTGACCGATATTTTACCCGTTATCCAGGTGTAAAAGCCTATATGGAAAAGACTCGGACACTTGCCCATGAGCAAGGGTTTGTCCAGACAGCCTTCGGCAGACGTCTTTGGTTGCCGGATATTCAGAGTTCAAGAGCACCGGTGCGGGCTGCTGCTGAGCGTGCCGCTATTAATGCGCCGATGCAGGGGACAGCGGCCGACTTGATTAAAAAGGCAATGATCGCCGTTCAGGCCTGGATTGAAGAGCAGGGACTAAAGACTAAGCTTGTGCTTCAGGTGCACGATGAATTGGTCTTAGAAGTGCCCGAGATGGAATTGTCGCAAGTAAAAGAGGCTTTACCTCAACTCATGCAAAATGTTGCTTCTTTAGCCGTGCCTTTAATTGCAGAGGTTGGAAGCGGTGACAGCTGGGAGTCGGCCCATTAAGAAAAAAGCCTTCGGAATCGCCGAAGGCTTTTGATTATTGGCATTGACCGGCTTTTTCCGGTTCGTACTGTGCGAGAAGCTGTCCCTTTTCGTCCCAGAACATTAGTCCTTTTTCGTTCTGAGTCAGATACCGTGTACTTTGCAACACGTTTAAGAGCTTACCTTCAAGTTTCATTTGATCAGGCGAGCACATTCTTCGAGTGGTGGCTGCCGGGGCAAAAGAGAACTTTTTGCCTTCCAACGTATAAGTGGTATTAAAGATATTGCACCCTAGGTTACCCGAGACGCGGGACTTATCCAAAAAATCCATCACAGGCGGCAAATTTTCACAGTCTTCACTATTTTTTGCAGCAGAGGTTTCACTGCTTACCAATTGCCAAGATGTGCCTTCTAGACTTTTAACGGGATTGCCTGCCAAATTGTCTGCAGGGCTTTTTTCGGTGCATCCGGTTAGTGCCATGACAAAGGCTCCTAAAAGGGCAATGAAAGATTTTTGCATGATGGGTATTCCTATAAAACGTCAGTGCTGATCGTAGCGGAAAGTGCTGGGGCTCTCCAGTAATTTTTCAACTTGTTGCGATTTGAGTTGAAAAAAAAAGCTAGGGATTTTGTTCAAAGCCCTAGCCAAACTCTCTCTTCTCTTGTTCCGGAGGACCAGCTCTGCTTGTCTCTCACGACTGTAACTTTACCGATCCTTCATTCAAAATACAGATTCAAAATGTATGTGCTCGCAACTAAATATTTCTAAACAAAGGCAGATTCGTTAATGCGTTTTAAATAATTCCATTAAAAACAAGAAGTTAGATTGTTTTAACAAAGCTGACATTTTTGCATCTTGTTAATTTTTCTATTGTTTCTTGCGAGTAAGCATTGTGGCACACACTCCTGAGACCATGATGACCAGAATGCCGATTTCGGTAACAAGGGTGAGTTCGTCACTGAAGAAGAACCATCCCATAAGTTCCGCCATGATAATGGCGGAAAACTGTAAGCAGGAACTTAAAAGCAAATTACCTTGGCCGAAGGCAAGGGTCAGAGAGCATTGTGCGAAGGTCGCACATAGCGCTATGCCTATGAGATATATGACGTTGTCACTTGTAATAGGAGAAAGGCCGCCTTCTAATATGAGATTGCCTAGCAGTCCGTAGACAGTTCCGAAGACAGTGAAGTAAAAAACAATGCGCCAAGAAGGTTCTTTAAGTTGACCGAGTTCTTTAATTTGCCAGTAAGCAACGCTGCCTAAAAAGCCGGAACTTAATGCTAAAAGAGCGCCCAATGTTTCTCCTGAGGAAAAAGAAGGTCTCAGAACCAGACAGACACCACAAAAGCCTAAGAGGATGCACCCAAGAAGTCCCCAGGGCATTGGCTGCTTACGAATGAGCAAATACACCACCATAAACGAAGACATAAATAGAGGTGAGGTGTAGTTGAGTGTCATTGAAGTGCCCACAGGCAGCATGGTAAGCGATAAAAACCAAAGCGACATCGAAACCGTGCCGATAAAGCTACGCTTAAAATGGCCAAAAAGGTGGGGCGTGACAATGGTGTAACCTTTGGCTCTTACAAAGCCATAGAGCAAGATCACACCGGCAAGGGAGCGATAGAAAATCAGTTCAAAGGTGCCAAAATCTTCCGCACCCATTTTGACGAATACGGCCATAAGTGAAAAGAAAAACGAGGCCGAAAGCATCCAAAGCGATTTCATTTTTTTTGTGCAATTTGTTTTTGGTAAAGAATACACGGACAAGCGTTGTTTCGCATTAGGATTTGTTCAGGGTACGGCCTCAGAGAAAATCAAAAAATAAAAAAATTGTTTTTCCTACGCTGTAGTGCCTAGACACAAAAGTTGAAAAAGTGGAAAAATAAAAATTGTTCAATAAGGACGTTTTTATGAAATATATGTTTGTTGTCCTCGGTCATCACCATTCGCTTGAGTAGTCTCTGGCGAACGGTTGGCTTGCGCCGGAAGACGAAGAAATTCTTTCGGCGGCAACAAAACAATCATAAACGTACCTAAGGGCCTCCGAAAGAAATTCGGAGGTTTTCTTTTATTACCTCTGTCGTTTTCCGGTTCAAAAGATTTCAAACAGATTTTTTTGAAAAGGAAGAACGATGTCTGAAATATCTCGATTACGCATCGCATTGCAAAAGTCCGGCCGCTTGTCGGAAGACTCCTTTGATCTTTTGGAGAAAGCCGGTTTGCGGGTTCGTGTTCGCTCCCAGCGCCTGATTGCTATTGCGGAAAATCTCCCCGTGGAAGTGCTCTTAGTCAGAGATGACGATATTCCCGGTTTGGTGATGGACGGCACAGTTGATTTGGGGATCGTGGGCGAAGGCGTTTTGGAAGAAACTAAATTAGCCCGAGAAGCTTTGGGATTAAACGCTTCCTATAAGGTGAGCCGCAGATTGGATTTCGGAGAGTGCCGTTTGGGAATTGCCATTCCGATGAATGAACCTTGGCAAAGTCCGCAGGATTTGTCCGGTCGCCGCATTGCCACGTCCTTCCCCAATCTTTTGGGTCGTTGGATGAAAGAGCAGGGCGTGGATTTTGAAACCTGTGTGCTCACGGGGTCTGTGGAAATCGCTCCCAGAGCGGGTTTGGCCGATGCGATCTGCGATCAAATTTCAACGGGCGCCACACTGGAAGCCAATGGCTTGAAAGAAGTTCAGACGGTTTTTCGTTCAAAAGCCTGCTTAATTGAAAGGACTGGGGATTTTGAATCCGATAAACGTGCTCTGATTGACATGCTTCTGGCGCGCATCGACGGCATCCTGATGGCTCGGGGTTCCAAATACATCATGCTGCACGCCCCTAAAGACAAAATTGAGGAAGTGGTCAAACTTTTGCCGGGCGCTGAACACCCGACGCTGCTGCCCATGGCCGATGACGACACCAAGATTGTCATGCATATGGTGAGCAGCGAAACGCTTTTCTGGGAAACCATGGAAAAACTCAAAGCGCTTGGGGCAAGTTCCATTTTGGTTTTGCCGATTGAAAAAATGTTGAAGTGAAAAGGGGAAGAAAATGACTGTTTTAAAACCGGTGATTTGGAATGATTTGTCTAAGGACAAACAGACACAGTTGCTGATGCGCCCTGCGGTGCTCGCAGGCGCGGAAATTGAAAAGATTGTTGATGGTATTGTGGCCGATGTTCGCGCAAGAGGGGATGAGGCTCTGCGGGACTATGCGGCAAAGTTTGACAGAACGAAACTGACGAACATTCGAGTCGAGGAAAAAGAAATAGATGCCGCAGAGGCTCGTTTGGGTGACGACATTAAAGCGGCTATGCAGCTTGCGGTTAAAAATATTGAAGCTTTTCACCGTGCCCAGCAAATCAAACCCGTGACGGTTGAAACGATGCCGGGGGTCATTTGTGAGCAGGTCACGCACGCGATTGATTCGGTGGGACTTTATGTGCCGGGCGGCACCGCGCCACTTTTCTCAACGGTGATGATGCTTGCGATCCCGGCGAAAATTGCCGGCTGCCGAAAAGTTATTTTGATGTCGCCGCCTAAGATTGCAGACGAAATTTTGTATGCGGCAAGACTTTGCGGCGTGACGGAAATTTACCAATCGGGCGGCGCTCAGGCGATTGCCGCAATGGCTTTTGGTACGCAGTCGGTGCCGAAAGTGATGAAAATTTTTGGCCCAGGCAACGCTTTTGTGACGCAGGCTAAGCGCTTTGTCAGTGAGTGCGCTGACGGCGCGGCTATCGACATGCCGGCCGGCCCCTCAGAAGTACTTGTCATTGCAGACTCGGGGGCCAATCCCTCTTTTGTCGCGGCAGATTTACTCTCGCAGGCCGAGCATGGAAAAGACTCTCAGGTGGTTCTCGTGACGCCCGATATTGAATTTGCCCGTAAAGTGTCCGCAGAGGTGGATCGTCAGCTCAGTGATTTGCCTCGTAAGGAAATTGCTGAAGGCGCGCTTTCCATGAGCCGGATCATTGTGGCGAAGGATTTGGACGATTGCGTGGCAATTTCCAATCGTTATGCGCCCGAACACTTAATTGTCGAAACCAGGAACGCTCGAGAATTGGTTGCTGGGATCAGAAATGCCGGATCGGTTTTCTTGGGTGATTGGTCCACGGAAAGCGCGGGCGACTATGCCTCCGGCACCAACCACGTCCTTCCGACCTACGGTTACGCGAAGACCTATTCGAGTCTTGGCTTGGCGGATTTCGAGCGTCGGATGACGATTCAGGAAGTCACGCCTGATGGTTTGTGCGCATTGGGACCCGCGGTTGAAAAATTGGCTCAGGCCGAAAAGTTGGACGCTCACAAACGCGCAGCTTCCGTTCGTTTAGCAGCACTCAAAGGGAATTAGGCATATGAATGTTTTTTCTTTAATGCCCTCTTTTTTGCAATCACTGGTGCCCTATGAGTCTCCGAGGGACAACGCCCCGGTGTGCATGGTGTGGCTCAATACCAACGAGTATCCGAAAAGCACGAAATACGAGATGAGTTTTGAGAATCTCAATCGTTACCCCGAGGTGCAGCCGGCGTTGTTTTGCAAGCGCTATGCCGCTTATGCGGGCATCAAACAAGAGGAGGTGCTCATCACAAGAGGCGGAGATGAAGCGATTGAATTGCTGATTCGTACGTTTTGTAAACCCTTTGAGGACACTGTGCTTTACGCGTTGCCAACTTACAGCATGTATGGCATCAGTGCGAAAACCTGCGCAGCTAACGTGCTCACTGTCGAGCCGATTGGTGATTTGAAAATCAATATCGAGGGTATTTGCGAACACTTGCGCCAACCCAACACCGTTAAAGTGGTGTTTTTATGCTGTCCAAATAATCCCACGGGGGAAGTGTTGGATCGAGCATCCATTGAACGCGTGTTGCAGTCGGCTGAGAACGCTATTGTGGCGGTCGATGAGGCATACATTGAGTTTTGCCCGCAAGCGAGCGTTGCCGATCTCATCGAAAAATATCCGAACTTGGCGATTGTCCGAACGCTTTCAAAGGCTTTTGCTCTGGCCGGTCTTCGCTGCGGGATGATTCTTGCGCAAAAAGAAATCATCGCTGCACTGCGCAAGGTCATTGCGCCTTTCCCTGTGCCGGGACCGGTGGCGGCTATTGCCGAAGAAGCATTGTCTGAGGCGGGAATTGAAAAGATGAAGCGCAGAGTGAAGCTCATTGCCGACAACCGCGCTTATCTCAGAGGTGAACTCAAAAAAATGCCTGAAGTCGAGGCCGTTTATCCATCGGAGACTAACTTTTTGCTTTTCAAAGTGAGTGACACCGAGGATGTCTATCGAGCTTTGTGGGAAAAGGGCATCGCGGTCCGCGAGCCGGGAAGCGACAAGGGCGTTTTGCGCGTTTCGGTGGGTTCGATGGATGAATGCCGTGCTTTTGTCGAAAAGCTTTCAATGATTTTGAAAGAGGATAAATGATGCAGGGGCGAAAAATTTTATTTATTGATCGCGACGGGACTTTAATCGCAGAGCCTGAAGACTTTCAAATTGCTCGATTTGAAAAGTTTGAGCTTGAGCCTGATTGCATCACGGCTCTGCAGCAGCTTCGTGATGCCGGTTGGGAATTTGTAATGGTTTCCAATCAAGACGGCTTAGGTACGGAGAGTTTTCCGCTGGCTGATTTTGAAGGGCCTCAAAAGCTCTTGCTTCAGATTCTTTCCTCCCAGGGCATCACTTTTAAAGAAGTGCTCATTTGTCCACATCGCCCTGAGGATAACTGTGAATGCAGAAAACCGAAGGTCGGTTTGGTGCGTGCCTACCTGCAGCCCGGTGTTTTGGATACGCAGTGCTCTTTTGCGATCGGTGACCGAGAAACCGATGAGCAGCTCGCAGCCAATATGGGGATCGGCGCTTTCCGCTATGCGCGCGGTTCGATGGGTTGGAAGACAATTGCTCAAAAAATCATCGGATTAGAGAAAAGCCGCTGCGCCACGGTTCAAAGAGATACAAAAGAGACAAAAATCCGGATCAGTGTCAATTTGGATGACAATTCACAAAAGCAAATTTCTACCGGGATCGGCTTTTTTGATCACATGCTCGATCAAATTGCCACACATGCAGCAATTGGTTTGACGGTCATTGCGCATGGCGATCTTCAGGTCGATGATCACCACACAATCGAAGACGTCGGTCTGGCATTGGGTGAGGCTTTGAAAGAGGCGCTTGGTGATAAGCGGGGAATCGGTCGGTTTGGCTTTGTGCTGCCGATGGACGAATGTCTGGCGCAATGTGCTTTGGATCTTTCCAATCGTCAGTATTTGGTCTACGAGGCGCAGTTTAAGTATCAGAAGGTGGGAGATATGTCCACTGAAATGATCGAGCACTTTTTCCGTTCGCTTTCTCAGACGTTGGGTTGCACACTGCACTTGAAAACTGTGGGACAAAACGATCATCATCGTGCAGAGAGCCTCTTTAAAGCTTTCGCCCGCACGCTTCGTCAGGCGATCCGTGTGCAAGGCAATGAATTGCCATCCTCAAAAGGAGTGCTGCAATGACAGGAGTGGTTATTTTGGATACGGGCTGCTGCAATCTCACGTCTTTGTGCGCGGCAGTCAGACGATTGGGTGTTGATCCCATCGTAACCGATAAACCTGAAGTTGCCCGTCAAGCTCAACGGCTTTTCCTGCCGGGAGTAGGCACCGCGCAGGCTGCGATGCGTGAGCTGCAAAAAAGAGCTCTCGCTCAATGCATACGGGAGGCAGAGTGTCCGGTATTAGGAATTTGTCTGGGCATGCAGCTTCTAGGCGCAGAAAGCGAGGAGACGGGCGGCGTTGAAATGCTGGGTGTGATTCCGCAGAAAGTTTCAAAACTGCAGGTTGGGTCTCTCACATTACCGCATATGGGATGGAATCGGGTTAAAGCGTTGGTTGATGATCCGATTTTTGACGGGCTTGCTTCAGCAGAAGGCGAGTATTTCTATTTTGTGCACAGCTATGCCTACGCGGTCAATCCCTTCACGATCGCCGAGACGGATTACGGAGAAAAATTTTCTGCGGTGATTCGCAAGGATAACTTCTACGGCGTGCAGTTTCATCCGGAACGGTCGGGCGCGGTAGGCGCCAGACTGTTGAAAAACTTTCTGGAGTTGAAATTATGAAAAGCGCACGCAATATCATTGCTTCGGTCGATCTCATTGGCGGGAGAGTTGTGCGCCTCAAGCAAGGGGATTATTCAAGGAAAACCGAATACGCGGTGGATCCTTTTGAGCAATTGAGCCGCTATGTTTCCGATGGTTCTCAGAGATTGCACATTGTGGATTTGGACAGCGCGCGTGATCCCTCGCAAAGGCAAACCGCGCTCATTGCCGATTTGGTTGCAAGACTTTCCGTTCCGATACAAACGGGCGGCGGCATTCGTATACAAGACGATATTGAGTCGCTTTTGGATGCCGGGGTGGACAAAGTTGTTATCGGCTCGGCCTGTGTGAAGGATCCGGGCAACACAAAACAGTGGTTTAAACGCTTCGGTGCTGATCGCTTGGTGCTCGCATTGGATTGCAGAGTCGATACGAAGGGCCAGGCGTTTGTTGCCACCGATGCATGGAAGTCAGTTTCAAATCTGACGGTCGATTCTTTGATTGAATCTTATCTGCCGTTGGGTTTAAAGCACGTTTTATGCACGGATGTTTCGAAAGACGGCCTTCTGCAGGGAACAAACGACAGGCTTTATAGGTATTTAACGAAGCGCTATTGCACGCTTTGCGTGCAAGCCTCGGGCGGTATCGGTTCGCTGGATGATATTCGATCATTAGCTGACAGCTGCGTTGACGGCATCATCATCGGACGCGCGCTATTGGAGAAAAAATTTACGGTTAAGGAGGCCATCGAATGTTGGCTAAACGCATAATTCCGTGTCTGGACGTTAAAGACGATCAGGTTGTCAAAGGCGTTCGCTTCAGAAATCACGAAATCATAGGCGACATTGTTTCTTTGGCTAAACGCTACAGTGAAGAAGGCGCCGATGAATTGGTTTTCTACGACATTACGGCATCTTCTGATGGCAGAACTGTTTCAAAAGACTGGGTCAACCGTGTGGCTAAAGTGATTGACATTCCGTTTGCGGTCGCTGGCGGCATTTCTACTGTCTCGCAGGCCGCTCAGATTTTGTCTAAGGGCGCGGACAAAATATCCGTTAATTCGCCCGCGTTGGCTGATCCCGATCTCATCACTCGTTTGGCAAAAGAATTCGGGGTTCAGTGTGTGGTGGTGGGAATTGATTCTTGGTATGACCCGGAAAATGACACTTATTGGGTCAATCAGTTTACTGGAGATGAGAAGAAAACACGCTGCACACAATGGAAAACGTTGGATTGGGTCCGCGAAGTTCAATCCTTGGGGGCAGGGGAAATTGTCCTCAATATGATGAATCAGGACGGCGTTCGTCAAGGCTATGACATCGATCAGTTAAAAAAGGTACGGGAGATCTGCAAGGTTCCGTTGATTGCCTCGGGCGGCGCAGGAGCCAAGGAGCACTTTTTAGAAGCTTTTAAAGAGGCACAAGTGGATGGCGCTCTCGCTGCTTCTGTTTTCCATAAAAACATTTTGCAGATTGCTGAACTTAAAGATTGGTTAATAACGCAAGGGGTTGAAATGCGCCGTGCGTATCGAGGAAATGAAAATGCTCAATAAAGAACAAATCGATCAATTGGATTTCACCAAAGGCGACGGACTTATTCCGGCCATCGTTCAAAATGCGATTTCGGGTCGCGTTTTAATGCTCGGTTACATGAACCGAGAAGCTTTGGAAGAGACGATTAAAACCGGGAAGGTAACTTTCTGGTCACGCTCAAAAAATCGTCTTTGGACAAAAGGTGAAACTTCCGGCAATTATCTCAATTTGGTGGACATGACCGATGATTGCGATCACGACTCTGTTTTAATTTTGGCCGATCCCATGGGGTCGACGTGTCATTTGGGGCGAGAAAGTTGCTTTGGAGAGATCCGGCACGCCCATGAATTTTTAGCTGAATTGGAACGAATTTTAGCTAGCCGTAAAAACGCATCGGCTGATACGTCCTACACGGCAAGTCTCTACGCCAGGGGAACCAAGCGTATTGCGCAAAAAGTTGGGGAAGAAGCCGTTGAAACGGCGCTTGCGGCCACAGTCCATGATCGTGAAGAAACCATCAATGAAGCGTCTGACCTTCTGTATCACCTTTTGGTTTTGCTGCAACAGGAAAATTTGAGCTTAGGCGTTATTGCCGCGAATCTGCAGAAACGTCATGAAGCTCGGGAGGCTCAAGGTCGCTAAGACTTTTGAATTTAAGAATGTCGGCTGGTCTCTAAGGCTAAAAGATACTTTTTAGCCTCCAGCCCGCCGCCGTAGCCTGTGAGTGATTGGTTGGCACCCACCACGCGGTGACAGGGAATGATGATGGAAAAGGGATTTTGACCGACGGCGCCGCCCACGGCACGAACTGCTTTGGGCTTGCCGATCGCTTGCGCGATGTCTGCATAAGTCGGACAACTTCCATAAGGGATGTCTTGCAAAGCATGCCAGACATCCTTTTGAAAATCTGTGCCGAAGAGTGTGAGCGGCAGATCAAATTTGCGTCGCTCTTGACGGAAATATTCTTCTAATTGGTGGATTGCATCTTCAATTACACGAGAACTGCCTTCAACAAAAGGTAATCCAATGAGTTTATTGAAACGATTCAAGATAGCCTTGTGGTGCCAACCCTCAACCCAGTCGCTCATGATGAGTTTGTCATCTACAGAGGCGAGCATCAATGTACCGCAAGGACTGTCCCAAGACGTATAAAGGATTTTTTCTGCCATAACTTTCCCATTTTTTGAGGTATTTTCAGTTTAGAAGTTGTTTAGAAGATTGTCTATCGACTTTTTCCCTCAATTTCTATGACATTTCGGCGGTTACCGTTAAAATGAATGGGTTATGTAAAGGAGCCGGGGAAATAGAATGCCGCAGCCGAAATCTGTTCAAAAAATGACCTTCGAAGAAGCTATGCAGGAAATGCAGCAAATTGTTGAGAACATGAGAAAGGGTGACTTAACATTGGAAGAAAGTGTTAAAGCTTATCGGCGTGGTAAAGAACTTTCTACTCGTTGTCAGGAGCTTCTCAATCAGGCCGCTGAAGTTGTTCGTCAGTTAGATGACGGTTCGGAAGTCCTCTTGAACGAAGCTGACCTTCGGCAAAAAGGAATGACAGATGGACTTTAAGAGTTGGAGCGCTGAGCGCGCAGCGCACTTTGAATTGTGCGCCAAAAAGGCTTTGCCGCAGGAGAATCGCTTACCTTGGAAGTTGCACGAAGCGATGCGATACGCGGTGCTCGATGGCGGCAAGCGTATTAGGCCTCTTTTGACCTATGCTGCGGGAGAATTGGTGGGAGCCGAAGACCAAGCACTCGATCATATTGCTTTGGCGCTTGAATATATTCACTCGTACTCATTAGTCCATGATGATATGCCTTGTATGGACAATGGTACTTTGCGCAGGGGAAAACTCACGACGCATAAAAAGTATGGCGAAGCAATGGGCATGCTCGCCGGCGACGCTCTTCAGGCTCAGGCTTTTTTTGAACTGACTCAAACTAAGCTCTCCGGAGATCAGATCACCGCTTTGGTTAAGCTTTTGTCTGCGGCTGCAGGTTCTGCCGGAATGTGCGGCGGACAGGCAGTGGATTTACTCTCAGTGCATCAAAAACTGGATTTAGATACGCTCACTCTCATGCACCGCATGAAGACGGGCGCTATGATTCGTGCAAGTGCTTTGATGGGACTTTATGGCGCAAAAACGATGCCGCCTGCGGCCTTAATTGGTCTAATTGTCCAGTATTCAGATGCAATCGGCTTGGCTTTCCAAGTTATTGATGATATTTTGGATGTCACTGCAGAGACTGCTGTACTGGGTAAGACGGCAGGTAAAGATGCTCTTGAAGATAAGCCCACCTATGTATCAATTTTAGGTCTCGAGAAGTCTCGGGAGATGGCTAAAAATGAGATTCAAAAGGCTCTTGATGCACTTAAAGCCATTGAGGCGTTAGAACAGTTTTATCAGGGTAAGACCGTGCGACTAGCGCAGATTGCTCAATACATCTTCAGGCGGGACCATTAATAGGAGAGGCGATGCGTTTATTGAATCGAATTCATTCTCCGAAAGACTTAAAAAAGTTATCTGTTCCGATGCTCCCAACGCTGGCTAGGGAGATTCGGGAGTTTATGGTTGACTCCGTTTCCAAGACAGGTGGTCATTTGGCAAGCAGCCTCGGAGCGGTGGAACTCACGCTTGCGCTTCACTATGTTTTCAATTCTCCCCGAGACAAGATTATTTTCGATGTGGGACATCAGGCCTACGCTCACAAAATGATCACTGGGCGCCTGGATCAATTTAAAACGCTCAGACAATATAAGGGACTTTCTGGATTTCCGAAGCGCGGAGAAAGTGAGCACGATGCTTTCGGTACTGCGCACAGTTCAACGTCAGTTTCTGCTGCGCTTGGTATGGCTGTTGCTGATGCGATGAGCGGTGATAAAGACGCATGGCATATTGCCGTAATCGGAGACGGTGCACTCACGGGTGGTATGGCTGTTGAGGCGCTCAATCATGCCGGTACCTATAAAGAAGGTATTAAGTTACTCATTATTGTGAACGATAATGACTGCTCCATCTCGCCCTCTGTGGGAGCACTGAATCACCATTTGGCCAAACTTGTTTCAGGCCATGCTTTTTCAAGTGCCCGCAATTTTTCTAAACGCGCCTTAAAACCGTTGCCTAAATTGTGGAATTTATTCAAAAGCATGGAGCAGCGAACTGTCAATTTCGTTGCGCCTCATTCCACTCTTTTTTCGGCTTTTGACCTCAATTATTACGGTCCGGTTGACGGCCACGATATTGGAAACCTGATTACAGTACTTCGTAATATCAAAGCCCTGGATGGTCCGATGGTGCTGCATGTAGTCACCAAAAAGGGCAAAGGCTATGCGCCAGCAGAAGAAAATCCGACGCTATACCACGGAGTGGGTCGATTTGATCCCGAAAAAGGTATTGTTGAGAAAAAGCCAGACCCCATGCATCCGACATACACTGAGGTCTTTTCCAAGTGGGTCTGTGATATGGCTGCTCAGGATGAAAGGCTCTATGCTATTACGCCTGCGATGCGTGAAGGTTCCGGTCTGGTTGAGTTCGAAAAGAGGTTCCCGGAACGCTATCGTGATGTGGCCATTGCTGAACAGCATGCTGTGACTTTTGCGGCCGGTCTTGCGACAAGTGGAATAAAACCGGTCGTTGCAATTTATTCTTCTTTCGCCCAAAGAGCCTACGATCAGATATTGCATGATGTGGCGATCCAAAATTTACCCGTTATGTTTGCGATCGATCGAGGAGGACTTGTCGGCGCTGATGGTGAGACGCACCAGGGTGTTTTTGATATCGCGTATTTGAGAAGCATTCCAAATATGACCATCATGACACCATCGGACGAAAATGAGTGCCGCAAGATGCTCACGACGGCCTTTAAGATGGATACGCCTGCCGCGGTTCGGTACCCGAGAGGCAAGGGACCAGGGGTTGCCCAGGATGAAACACTTGATACGATAGAGATTGGACGTGCCAGAGAAATCCGACACACTTCTAAAAAGTCACATCGTGTGGCAATTTTAGCGTTCGGATTAATGGTAAGCCGTATGCGTGAAGTGGCTCAAAAGCTTGATGCAACCCTCATTGATATGCGTTTTGTAAAGCCTCTTGATCGGGAGATGATCATTAAAGCGGCCTCTGAACATGATTTACTTTGCACCATAGAGGATGGTGTAGCAATGGGAGGCGCCGGCAGCGCAGTTTTGGAAACGCTCTCAGAGTTGGGACTTGGAGTGCCAACACTTGTGATGGGAATTAAAGATCAGTTTGTTCCTCAGGGCGGCATTGACGATCTGATGAGAGACAATGAATTAGATAGTGAAAGCGTGGTGCGCCGTATCCGTGAAGCGCTTTTAATTAAGCCGTTGGTTGATTTAAAACCGCTCAATACCATGGCGGTAAGCGCTAAAGCACGCTATTTTACTAAGGTTGAAAAATTAGATGAACTGCGGCTGGTGTTGGATTTTGCAGCTAGAGAAAAAGTCAAACCCTTCATTTTGGGCGGAGGATCAAATCTGCTGATTGTCAATAACTTCATTGACCGGCTAGTGATTCAGATGGCTTTTAGTGGTTTTGTTGTGAATAAAACAGACAGAACCGTAGAGCTTGGTGCAGGTGAAGAGTGGCATGAAGTCGTCAAACGCATTCTTGCTCTAGGTTGGGGAGGCCTTGAAAATTTAGCGCTCATTCCTGGAACGGTGGGCGGAGCTGTTGTTCAAAATATTGGTGCATATGGGGCTGAGGTAGCTCAGTTTGTCAGAAGTATCAAAGTCTATGATCCAGCGCAGGATGCAGTCAAAGAATTCACAAATGAAAACTGTGATTTTGCCTACCGGCACAGCGTCTTTAAGACTGAAGAGGGTTCGGGTTTGATTGTTCTGTCTGTCACCTTAGCTTTTGATGAACATTGGAAGCCAAATTTAAGCTATAAAGAATTGGCCAACGCTTTTACTGATGTTGAGCCCACGCCTGAATTAATTTTCGAAGCGGTAGTGACTGCTCGTAGCCGTAAGTTGCCAGATCCGAAAGTGCTTCCCAGTGCAGGTTCTTTTTTTAAAAACCCCATCGTCACTAAAGAAGTATTTCAGGAGCTTTTGGCTAAGTTCCCGAGCATTGTGCATTATCCTTTAGCTGGCGGCAGAGAAAAACTGGCAGCGGGCTGGCTCATTGAGCAGGCCGGCTTAAAAGGTGTGCGCGTGGGAGCGGCCGGGACTTATGAAAAACAGGCTTTGGTTTTGGTCAACCATGCAGCACAGGCCAGTGGCAAAGAGCTCCAAGCTTTCAGTGCACAAATTCAAGAAACAGTTTTGAAGCACTTTGGGGTCAGGCTTGAACCGGAACCTGTTATTTTGGATTAAATTTAAGGAATAACTTTTTCTTTTTATAGGAAATACACCATGCGAGTAACGACTCTCGAACAATTGGTCAAGGCAGGTGCCTTGAAAGATAAGCGTGTGTTTATTCGTTCTGATTTGAACGCGCCACGTGATGAAAACGGCAATATCACGAACGAAGCCCGTCTTGTGGCATCAGTTCCTGCTATTCGTATGGCTCGTGATGCGGGCGCTCGTGTGATGGTGGTCAGCCACTTAGGTCGCCCTAAAGAAGGAGAAAAGACTGCTGCAGATAGTCTTGCCAAGATTGCCGAGCGTATGGGAGAGCTCTTGGGTAGCCCTATTCGCCTGATAGACAATTGGGTTGACGGTGGCTTTGATGTTGCCCCCGGTGAAGTGGTTATGCTCGAAAACTGCCGTTGCAATGTGGGTGAAAAGAAGTGCACTGAAGAGCTCTCTAAAAAGTATGGAGCGCTTTGCGATGTGTTTGTTAACGACGCTTTCGGTACGGCTCATCGTGCGCAGGCTTCAACTTATGGCGTGGCTCAGTATGCCGATATTGTTTGCGCAGGTCCGCTGATGGCAGCAGAAATTGATGCACTGACTAAGGCTGTTGAAGAAGCCAAGCATCCTCTTGTGGCTATCGTAGGTGGCTCGAAAGTCTCTACGAAACTCACGATTTTGAATAACTTGGCTCAGAAGGTGGATCAATTGATTGTGGGTGGCGGTATTGCTAACACCTTCTTGATGGCAGCGGGCTACAAAGTCGGCAAGTCTTTAGCTGAACCGGATCTGCTCGATGAATGTAAGAAGATTCTGAAAACGCTCGAAGAAAAAGGCGCTACGCTTCCTTTGCCTACTGACGTTGTTGTAGCTAAGGAGTTTTCTGAAACGGCAGAGCATCGTACTTGCTCCATTGAAGAGGTTCAAGACGATGAAATGATTCTAGACGTCGGACCCGAAACCGCTAAGTCGTTGGCTGATATTTTGCAAAAGGCCGGTACTATTGTTTGGAACGGTCCGGTAGGTGTCTTTGAAATGCAACCCTACTCTCATGGAACTGAAGTCATGGCTGAGGCGATTGCTAAGGCTACCGAAAATGGTGCCTTCTCTATTGCAGGTGGTGGAGACACAGTAGCTGCTGTCGGTAAGTTTGGCATCGCAGATCGTATTTCCTACATTTCAACGGGCGGTGGTGCCTTCCTTGAATTCCTAGAAGGTAAGGTGTTGCCTGCGATTGAAATTTTGGAAAAACGCGCTCAATAATCTAAGGAAAAACTCGGAAAATATCGGATAGTTTTCTACATTAGAGCTCCATCTTTTGGGGCTCTTTTTTTTTTTACGATCGATTTTTGCTCAATACTTTATCAACTAGAGAAAGCTTGTGAATAACAGACCACTCCACTAATGCCTCGGAGAGCATTTTTTCGCAACTCAGCCACCATACAGCAGTCATCCGGCGCATTAAAAGGAAAACTAACTCCGAAAAGTGATGCTTTTTTGTAACCGAATCTCGGATAATAGTCTTTGTGTCCCAAAAGCACGATTGCGGCATAACCTAGTTTCTTTGCTCTTTGATGGGCTACTTCAATTAGTTTTGAGCCAATTGAATTGCGTTGAAATGCCGGAGCCACCGATAACGGAGCAAGAGCCAATACTTCAAAAGATTGACTGCCGTTAATAATATGGGCTTTGCTTAAAAGAAGATGCCCGACAATTTCACCTTGAGGAGTTTGCGCAACTAACGAAAGGGCCGGTATATAAGCTTGAGATTTTCTTAATCTTTCTACCAGCAGATGCTCAGTGTGATCAGTTTGCTCAACATTTTTGAAAGCTGCTTTGACAACTTGATTGATTTTCTCAAAATCTTTCTGTCGTTCTTCTCTGATAATGACATCAATCATGGGTCACTTTTGATACTAGAAAAGCTTTCGGACCATTGTCAGTCCGAAAGCCTTTTGCTGAAAGTTTAGTTAGTTGCGGCGCATAATTTCGATGATTTTTTCATCGGTTTGCTGCATACCTTTGGTAATCATTGCTCCGAGATTATCAATGGTCTTTTCAACGTCAGCAGAGACAATGCCCTGACCGGCAACGCCGTGGCCAGCAAGGGCCAAGAAGCAGCCTTTGTAAGCGGTTTGAGCGGCAGTGTGAACCTTCATTGCACAAGTAGATTTAGCGCCGTCGCATACCATGCCGGAAGTATCGCTAATTACGTTATTCATGGCCATGCAGCCTTGTTCAAAGGTACCGGAATTAAGATAAACCAGTGCCATAGCAACGGCAGAGGCTGTGGCTGTATTGCCGCAGAAAGCCGACAGAGACGGGTAGTGTGACTTGATATAAATGGCACCCAAGTGGGACAAAATTAACGCTCTGGCCAATTTTTCATCGTCAGCTTTAACAAACTCGGCCATCTTTACCACAGGAATTGTGGCTGTAATGCCTTGATTGCCGCTGCCGTAGTTACTCATTGCAGGAAGCGTAGCCCCGCCCATTCGGGCGTCGGAAGCTGCAGCCGTACAGGCGGCCATATTATTGATGAGGTCAGCACTGAGAATACCCGCTTCAATCTGCTCTTGGATTGTACGGCCCAATTCGAGACCGTACTCGTGAGATAGGCCTTCTGCAGCAAGCGCCATATTAATGTCTCTTGCCTGAAGAATAAAAGCAATGTCCTCAAAAGGTGCGTTCATAGCAAAGTCATAAATGGACTTTAAGCTAATTTCTTCTCCGCCTACGCTACTTTGGCCTTCTGCGTTTGTGGATATCAACTGTTCCTTTTGATAAACCACTTCACCGTTTTTGCGCTTTTCAACGATGCCAGTATGGTCTCCTTGGACTGTAACTTGAGCAGATTCCTCGCCAGCATAGGCTGTGGCGCTGCAAAAGACGGCATCAAGGCTATCGGCCCGTTCAATGCTTACCCGACCTTCTTCAATCATCGTCATTGCTTCTTTGACGTGAGCGGGGGTGACTGTAGCCAGCACTTCAAGGCCGGCATCGGGATTGCCGCCTAAGGCACCGACTGCAGCGGCAATGGGTAGTCCAATTTGACCCGTACCCGGTACAAATACGCCCATAGCGTTTTTATAGAGATTGTCGCTAACAGCAACGGAGAGGCGTTGGGGCTTTTGTCCAAGGAGTCTTGCAGCGTGAGCTGCTGCGTAGGCAATGGAAGTCGGTTCGGTACAGCCTAAGGCTGGCTGGACTTCCTTTTTGATAATTGCAATGAAGTGTTCCCATTGTCGCATGTTTCTCTCTCCTAGTCATTTAAAAATGGGCGCCGCTATTAAAGCGCAACGCCCATTATTGAATTTATTGTGCAGCCTGTTTTTGTGCTTTCTTTTTCTTTAAAAATTTCGATATCGCGATGGCTGCCGTAGGTATCAGAGCAAAACCGATACCGCAAAGCAAAATACTTGTGAGATGGTCTCGGATAAACGGCATATTGCCAAAAAGGTGACCGGCCCAGATTAAGCCGTATACCCAAACAAAGGCGCCAGTGATGGAGTAAAACTCAAAACGCCACACCGGCATCGAGGCCGCTCCCGCAATAAGCGGCGCAAAGGTTCTGACGATGGGTACAAAACGCGCGAGAAAGATCGTCTTGCCACCGTGCATAAGATAGAACTGGTGAGTCTTATTGAGCGCTTCCTGATCAATCCAGCTGATTGAACCATCATAGATTTTGTGACCCAGCCAGGAGCCAATATAAAAGTTTGAAGTATTACCGAGAATCGCGCCTAAAGTCACAACACCGGTGAGCCACCAGGGGTCAATGGCCCCGGTTGCGGTGACCGCACCGGCAACAAACAATAGGGAGTCACCCGGTAAAAAAGCCATGACCACAATTCCTGTTTCCAGGAAAAAGATCATGAACATAATGATATAAATTAAGATACCGTAATCGTTTGCAATCGTTATTAGAAAACGATCGGCATTCGTAAACAAGTCAATAAATAAAGACCAATCCATAGTCGAGGGAGACCAAAGACATTAAATTATTTTATGAACGGATGAGAGTTTAGCATTTTTAGGCATTGAGCGAACTTAAACTATCTCAATGCTACAATTTCTGCATTATGCAAGTACTGAACAACACTGAACATTCTCCTAATAGAGCTATTAAAGAGCTCTCTGATCAACTGGTTAGTCAAATTGCTGCAGGCGAAGTGATTGAGCGTCCCGCATCTGTTTTAAAGGAGCTCGTCGAAAACGCAATTGATGCGGATGCAACGCGAATTGAAGTCAGACTTGAGGCGGGCGGGATTAAACGACTGACAGTGACCGATAACGGCCGCGGCATTCCCAAAGACGAACTGCCTTTGGCTTTAAAGCGACATGCTACGAGTAAAATTCGCGACCTCAATGAGCTCGAGCATGTATTAAGTTTGGGTTTCAGAGGTGAAGCATTGGCCTCTATTGCTTCGGTGAGTGCTCTTACAGTTACTTCCAGAACGGCGCAAGAGTCTTGCGCCTACAGTATTCATGAAGGTGAAGTGGGCGTTGCAGCTGGCACTCAGGGGACAAAGGTTGATGTTGAAGATCTCTTTTTCAAGACCCCTGCGCGTCGCAAATTTTTAAAGTCAGAAGCCACCGAAGCAGCTCACTGCAAAATGGCGCTTGAGCGTATTGCGATCGCCCATCCGACGATTGAATTTCGTTTGGTCAATAATGCAAAGCCAGTATTGGTGCTGCCTGTTGAGCAGAGCCGCTCACGTGTCAATCGGATTTTGCCTGATGAGTTTTCAAGAGCTCAGCGCGAGGTTTATGCAGAAACCGCCTCGGCTCGAGTATACGGATGGGTGGGGCTGCCTACCGCAGGACGCGCCCGAACCGATGCTCAGTACTGTTATGTGAACGGTCGGTTTGTCCGCGATAAACTTCTTGCTCATGCTGTCAAAAGTGCCTATGCCGATGTGCTTCACAATCAGCTGCAGCCGATGTACTGCCTTTTTGTTGACATTGATCCTGTCAAAGTGGACGTGAATGTGCATCCGACAAAAAGTGAGTTGCGCTTTAGAGACTCTCAATGGGTTCACCAGTTTGTGATGCACGCAGTGCAAAATGCTCTTGCTCCTGCATTAGCCGGATTATCAGAGACGACTGAAGAGCAAAAGAATCAAGAACTTCAAAACCAAGGTATCTCAACGACTTCAATGCTTTCGCGCTCGCAAGTGGCTAGCCACAAAGAAGCACGAGTACCGGCTTTTCAGTTGCGTGAGTCAGCCTCCTCTCAGTATGAGCCCAGTCAGTTAAATCGCTATCTGGATTTTTATCAGACTCGCTCGGAGACTTCCTCAAGAGGGCACACTGTACCGGATACTGTGCAGGCAATCCGTGAAGGCCTTTCTCAAAAAACACCTTTTGATCAGCAAACTCTTTCTTATCCGCTAGGACGAGCGTTGGGGCAAATCGGTGGCGTTTTTATCATTGCTGAAAATGATCACGGGATGGTGGTTGTTGATATGCATGCAGCTCATGAACGCATTGTGTATGAAAAGCTCAAAGAGCAAGTTGAACTGCAAAAAATGGCAGTTCAGCAACTACTGATTCCTTTGGTTTTTCAGGCTGATGCTGAAGAAATGGCAACTTTTGAAGACAACCAATCGCTTCTGTTGTCACTCGGGATTGAGTTGGAGGCCGCCTCCCCCACGCACCTTCGTTTAAGAGCTGTTCCGGCCGTGTTGGCGGGCGATATTGAAAAGACTGGAGAAACACTTATTTGTGAACTTCTGGCCGATATCAAGCGCTTCGGGGGCTCGACGCTGGTTGAGGAAAAGCGTAATGAAATTCTCGCAACCATGGCCTGCCACGGAGCCGTCCGTGCACACCGTTATCTCAGTATTGAAGAGATGAATGCACTTTTGCGTCAAATGGAAAAAACCGATCGCATAGATCAGTGCAATCATGGACGGCCGACTTGGGTGCAGGTGAATATGAGTGAACTCGATAAGCTTTTTATGCGGGGTAAATAATGGCTAAGGCCGTGTTGCTGCTGGGACCGACTGCGAGTGGAAAAACTGCGCTGGGTGTAAGACTGGCGCACTCTTTTGACGCTGAAATTATTTCGATTGATTCTGCGCTTGTCTATCGCGGGATGGATATCGGGACAGCCAAACCTACCAAAGAAGAGCAAGAAGGGATTGTGCATCATTTAATTGATATCAGAGATCCTTTTGAAAGTTACAGTGCAGCCGATTTTTTCAAAGATTGTGAGCGTTTAATTACTGAAATCAGTGCCAGAGGCAAGCTTGCGTTGATTGTGGGTGGGACGATGCTTTACGCCAAAGCGCTCAAAGAGGGCCTCAATCAAATGCCTTCGAGCGATTTGGCGGTGCGAAGAAAAATTGAACTAGAGGCGCAGTCCAAAGGGTGGCCCGCTATGCATGAAGCGCTTATGAAAGTGGACCCACAGACAGCAGCTCGTTTACATTCCACAGATGCTCAGAGAATCAGCAGAGCACTTGAGGTTTACCTTCAGACCGGGCAGCCGATTTCCTTTTATCAGCATCAAAGAAGTGAAGGTTCGGAGCACACTTTTTTAACTCTTGGACTAATGCCTAAAGATCGTGCGCTTTTACACGAGCGCATTGAAAAACGGTTTTTAATGATGGTTCGGGCCGGCTTTCTCGATGAAGTAAAAACGCTGATGACCGATTCATGTTTTGATAGGAATTGGCCTTCAATGCGGGCAGTGGGTTATCGTCAGGCGATCGATTATCTTTTGGGAGAAATCGATTATGATCGATTTATTCTATCCGGGGTAGCGGCAACCCGGCAGTTAGCCAAACGCCAGATAACTTGGATGCGTTCTATGAACGATCTCATCCCGATCGATCCCTTTATAGGGGATCCGTATGATAAGGCTCACGCCTTAGTGTCCGATTTCCTTAAAACTGAAGAAATTTAGAAAATTTTCGGCAGCGCAAAAAAGTTTTCTCCCAATGCGCTGCCGTTTTAGTTATCAGTCTTTCAAATAGTATTCGACCGTAGTAACGACCCTTACGCGTTTAACGTAAGGCGTATTGCTGTCTCGATCGTAGATTGTGAATTGCCCTTGAGAAGCCCGGCGAATTTTGCCCAGGGTGCTTTCACTGTCTTCGGCAAACTTCAGAGCGGTTGAGCGAGCATTTTTGGTAGCTTCTTCCACCATGGCAGGCTTAATCTCATTTAAACCGTTAAAGGAAAATTGTGTCCGGTAGTTCTGTGTAAAAAGCACACCTTTTTGAATCAATTCACTTTGGTTGGTCATGGCCTTTAAAACCGTATCCACATCAGAGGTAGCGACCGATACGGCCATTTCAATGCGATAACGCTCCGGAGGCAGGTTATTGCCATAAAAGTCGGCATGAAGATCCTGCACATTCTGAGTGCCCGTAGAAATATCTTCAGCTTTGATTCCCTGGCTGAGTAAAAATTGACGGATTTCGTCACTTTGTGCCTGAGCTTTTTGATAAAGCGCAGCTAAATCATTACCGGTTACGCGGAAGGTTACGGGCCAAATCACATAATCGGCCTGTACATTTCTTTCTGCCAACCCCTTAACAGTGACGACGCGATCTCTTTCAACGAAATGATCAATGCCGGCTTTAAGTGATACGCCGACGGAGGCAATACCCACCGCGACACAGATACCGGCTACTAGGTTTTGCTGAATACTCATACCGTCTCCTTGAGATTTGCTCTTTATCACTTCTCATCATATAGGAGTCGTCTTTTGAAACAAAACTTTTTTGCATTTTGTTGGTTTTGTTACGAAAGCAAAAAAATCCCCGGATTTTTGTCCGGGGAGCAGATAGAAAGTTAGGCCATTTGAGCAGCTTTTTTCTGAACAGCTTCTTCTTCCCGAGTACGGGTTTTTGAAACGTAAAGCGCTGTAGCCGCTAAAGAGACGCCGGCTAAAAATAAACCTAAAGCGGTCATTCCCCAAAAGCCGTAGGCGGCTTGAGGCGCCATAAAAGGCTCGCCTATAAATGCCATATAGTAGCCGCCGAAAAGGCCTACACCCCACAGAAGGACACCGTAAATAATCATTGGCCAGAAGGTTACGCGGTAACCTCTAAGAGCAAAGGAGCTTACGCACTGCATTGCATCAAAGACGTGATAGAGCACGCCGAAGATAATCAGTGAGTAGCCGATGCGAATTACGATTTCATCGCTTGTGTAGAGCGAAAGCAAAAAGCCTCGTCCGAAAAATAGTGTCAAAGCAACCATAGTTGCAATACTGACCGCAATTAAAAGGCATTTTTTTGTTGCCTTTTCAGCAACGCTCGGCCATCCAGCTCCTAAGCACTGGGAGACGAGCACTGTGCAGGAAATACCGATTGATAGTGCAATCATGTAGCACATGCTTGTGATATTGGCCACAATTTGGTGTGCGGAAACGGTGACGGCGCCAAAGCGTGAAATAAAGATCGCCATGAGCGTAAAGGAGCTCACTTCAAAGAAAGTCGATAATCCGATTGGAATACCGATTTTTAGTTGTGCCCACATGGCTCGGAGATCGGGTCCGTAGAAACGGCTGCAGCGCATGAGCTCATAGAAAGAGTCCTTCTTCCAGACGTAGATATAGACAAAGAAAGATAGCCAGGCAAGGATCGTGGATGACAGAGCAGCACCAGCGCCTCCCAAAGCGTCAAAGCCTAGCCAGCCATACATAAAGACGGCATTTAGCGGTGCTTTAAAAACAAGCATCGCAAGGGACACATACATTGTGACCTTAGGACGGGAAACCGCAGCGTTTAATGCGATGAAGGCACGGCCGCCCAAAGCAGCGGGAAGTCCAAACATGCTGATTAAAAGGTACTGCGAGGCCATTTCTTTAACAGGACCTTGAGCTTGAGCAAGATTTGTCCAAATCTCTGTGCAGCCTAAAAGAGGCATACCGATAAAGCACAGCAGCAATGCAAGCCAGAGGCACTGCGAGAGCTCGAAGCCAATTTTTTCATACTTTCTTGCCCCGAAATGGTGACCTGCTAGAGGGCTCATACCCTGCAAAATGCCGACAAGCCCCATAAATACCATGATCATGGAGGCAAGCCCCAAAGCAATAGCGGCCAAGTGGTCAGCACCAAGATGTCCAGCCATGATGGTATCGATGGTGCCACCGCCCACAATCGCGATATTGGCAACGAAGATGGGACCGGCAAGCTTAGCAATTGCTCGCCCAGAGATATCCGGTGGGGTCAGGCGTTGAGGGAGCGGATGACTCATTATTCACCTTTATCAAATAAGACAAACCGTTCGTGATCGCGCGGTCGGAAGTATCGGCCGAGAATGGCAGAGTCTTCCAAAAGATTTTCTTTAAAAGCTTTTTCTGTCGTGAAAGCAAAACGGCAGCTTTCATTTTGAGAAAGCGGCAACCCGTAATACGTTAAAAGTGTTTCCTTGACGGGATCAAGTTCTAAGGCTTGAAGACAGTCGCTTCGGCTAGCGTGGGCCTGATAATCAGTCATGGCCTCTTGTACCAAGGGTTCATAGCTGCGGGCGCGGTCTATGACGGGTTCAAAAAGGTAGACCGTAGTGATGCTTAAAGCAGTAATACCAACGGCAGCCAGCCAAGGTCCCTTCCATGCAACGACTTGAGAGTGATTCATGCGCCACAAAACGAGGGCAAGCCAGACCAAAAGCGTGACAAAGCACAAAACAAAAAGTAGGCCATGTAAAGAGGCAGGGATGCCGGGCGCGAGGTTTATAACCGACTTATACATCTTCGGAGGCATGCCACTTTGCCAAGCAAAAAAGTAGAGCCATAAGGCAATAAGGGCCAGTGTAAAGACTGTTGCTGAGAACCAGTCAAGAATGTTTTCCTGAGAGCGGCGCGCTGACAGAAGACCGAATGCAGCCAAAACAGAAAGCGGAACCGTGATCATAATCATCAAACGATCGCCGCTTACGTGCCCAAAGATTGATAACACAAAGAGCCCCAGGAACATCCAAAGCGGCAGTTTAATGTGCGTGCGGTCAAGCTGTTTTCTAAATGCGTAAAGCGCCAATAGAGCAAAAGGCCAAAGGGGCCACAAAAACCAAATAAAGTTTTCCAGCGACCAGTACACATCGCTTGCCGCAATGAGTCCCACAAAGTCCATCTGAGCTTGCCACCAGTTGGCAAACCAGGCGTCTACAGTTTCAATTGCAAACGCGACCCCTAAAATAGGCCAGACGAAAAATGTTGCGCAAGCCGCCACGATAATGAGCATTGCACGATTGATGTAGGGTGTCTCGTAAGCGTGGACTCTTGCATGGATGAAAAGAGCAATGACTAAAAGAACGATACCCGCAAAAAGGTTTGCCGTGAGAACAGCTGCACCTGTTGCAATACCTGTTAAAAGCGGAGCGAGGATATCGCGTCTTAATGTCCAGGCAAGAGAGAAATAAAAGACAGCGACAACTGCTAAAAGGGCAGATTCAACATAAAGCTGTCGGATAGGGACAAAAAGACCAAAGGTAGCCACGAACATCAAAAGTGCGGCATCAGCTACGACTCGTCCGTAGTCTATCGGAGAGGCTTCACCGCCAAAAGCCAAAACAACGGGCTGAGCTTCTGCGCGGCGTGCTAAGTACCAAGTGCCATACCAGATGCTTGAAGTGGCTAGCGCAAACCAAACAAGAACGCTCAGTCGGCTGGCGCTTGCTTCAGAAAAAAGAAAACCGAAAAGCTTTGCAAAAATGGCAGAAATCCAGAAAGAAAGCGGCCCGTCGGTGACGTAGTCAGCCTCACCTAATTTGGGCAAAAGCCAGCCTGCTGCATCGCTTTGCAGCATACCCTGAACGATGGCAAATCCGGTTAACTCATAAGAACTCCAAAAATCCCGTGACAAAAGCCCCGGAATAATGAAGGCAATCAGTAAAGCGAGAAGCGCCATGCGTGGCAATTTGCGGGCTGAAGCCTCAGAGGCAACAACTGGAGAGGGTCGTTCTTCAAACATGAGTACAGGCTAATGAATTTGACTTAGCTATTGTAACGAAAAAGAGGCAGTCCTTAGATCGATGACTGCCTCTTTGGAACGAGTAATTTTCGTTTGGGAAATTACTTCGCAGCCTTCTTGGCGAGGTTGGCGTACTTGGCGCGGAATTTTTCCACGCGGCCAGCTTCAACGATACGCGTTTGAGCGCCCGTGTAGAACGGATGGCTTTCAGAAGACGTATCAAGCTTGATGAGCGGATAGGTCACACCGTCAATTTCAACCGTTTCCTTGGTTTGAGCGGTTGACTTGATGATGAACGTCTTGTTGATGGACAAATCGCAGAAGGCCACTTCGCGATATTCGGGGTGAATACCTTGTTTCATTGTATTGTTTTCCTAAAAATACTTCGGTCGCCCTGAGTGCCTTGCGCACGTGCCTCGCTATCTCGAGGTCTTACCGCGGGCATGCAACTCCACGTTCCGACAAGAGCCGAAATTATCTAATAAATTCCGATAAATAGCAAGTTTTTTAACACAAAACCCTTTCTTGTTAATCCTTTCAAGCAAAAAAACTATCACGCTAATAGAAAATCAAATAAATCAAACATTTAGATACATAAATAAGAACAATTCTCAATAAAATCATGTATGATTAAATCAAAAGTTTTGAAGCAAAAAGGAGAAATGAGATGACATGTACGAAGAAACTTAATACGTATTTGGCTAACTTAGCAGTCTGGAATGTGAAATTGCATAACTTGCACTGGAACGTGACAGGTCACTACTTTAAACCTCTACATGAAATGACCGAATCGATCTATGACGAGGTATTTGAGGCTTTTGATGCAGTGGCAGAAATTCTTAAAATGAAAGGCGAAATGCCGCTTGCCACGATGAGCGACTATTTGGCTGCGGCAACACTTAAGGAAGTGGCAGCAAAAGATTTCACCGCTCATGAAGTCGTTGTGATGATTGAAGAAGACATGAAGCTCATGAACGCTTTAGCTCTGGAAATTCGAAACGATGCTGCGCAGTCCGACGACTTTGAAGTGCAGTCGATGTTTGAAGGTTATGTGGCGGGCTTTTCCAAGCAATTGTGGTTTATCCGAGCGATGAAAACGCGTCACGAGTGCGGCTGCCACAGTCACTGATCGTTAACTTGAACTTTCTCACGAGGTCTTCCATGGCGAAGGCCTCTTTTGTTTCTTTGCTTATTTTCAATTCCGGCTCAACTGCCTATAATCAGGCTCCTCATTAATTTGAAAGAAAGGTCAGCGCCATGGCTCAGGAAGAGACCGGTGCTCTCAAGCTTTGGGCCCCCGTTATCGGGCTCACGTTATCAGCGTTCATCTTTAACACTTCAGAATTTATCCCCATCGGGCTTTTAAGTGACATTGCCCGGGATTTTCACATTACCGAATCGCAAGCGGGGATGATCATCACGGTCTATGCCTGGATTGTGACCGTTTTGTCGCTGCCACTCATGCTTTTGGCGTCCAAAATAGAGTTTAAGAAGCTCCTTTTGGCGATTCTTGGGCTTTTCATAGTGAGTCACTTTTTGTCGGCTGTAGCACCAAGCTTTCTGACATTAATGCTTTCACGTGTCGGCGTTGCTTTTTCTCACTCTATTTTTTGGTCGATTGCCTCTCCTTTGGCGGTTCGGATCGCACCGCGTGGTAAAGGCGCTGTGGCTCTAAGCTTTGTGGTGACGGGAACGGCGGTGGCCATGATTGCCGGTCTGCCTTTGGGACGTATGATTGGTCTTTACATGGGCTGGCGTGCCACATTCTTTTCAATTGGTCTGGTGGCTCTGGCGGTAGCAGTCTTTTTGATTTTTGTTTTTCCGAAAGTCCCTGCCAACACCCAGGAATCTTCCGTTGCGAAACTACCCCGCATTTTGAAAAATCCGGCTCTGATCGGCGTGTACGTACTAACAGCATTAGCCTTTACGGCAAACTTTACGGCTTATAGCTACATTGAGCCTTTTATGGCTCAAGTTGCCAAGATGCCCGAGAGCGAAATTACCTTTACGCTTACCTTGTTTGGCGTAGCCGGGATTCTTGCAAGTATTTTCTTTTCAAAAGGTTTCGGAAAACATCCGAAATTTTTCTTTGCAACGGCGACTTTTGGGCTAGCCCTCTTTTTGGCACTAATGGAATTTTCAAGTTCGGAAATTTGGCTCTCGATGCTTTTGTGTGTTTTCTGGGGTATGTGTTTCACGATTTTCGGTTTGGTCTTTCAGGCGGTTGTCATTCGACTGGAACCACAGGCCACTCCTATTGCCATGTCGATTTATTCAGGTATTGCAAATGTCGGAATCGGTGGCGGTGCGTTAGTGGGTGGTTGGGTCTGTGCAATGCCAGCAATTGAATGGATCGGTTATGCGGGTGCTGCATTTGCCGCTTTGGCAGGCGTCATCTGCTTTGTGATGATCGGTCAGTTTTTGCCTAAAAAAGAGCCCTCTACTGACAATCAATAGAGGGCTGCACAGAGTTAAGAATTAAATAATGTTAGAAGGTATAGCGAACACCGACACTGATTTGCCAGGGATTGCGAACCGGAGAACCGGTCGTTGTCAGCACGTCCCCATAGGCAGAGAAGGAGCCCGTCACGTTATACGTTCCGCCTAAAGCAAATTCTCCCCATGTACCGCCTAAGTCATCATGGAAGGAGCGTGTTGCACCGCCTGCCGTGACATCGCTTTCCGTTTCACCCTTCCAGTCGTGGAGGACAGAAGCCTTAAAGTAAGCACTGCCTCGATTCTGATCGAAGGTGTAACCCACAGAAGCGCCTAAGCGACCGATGAGAGAATCCACGGCATCCTGATCGACTCGAGCACCCTGAGAGGTTCTGAAGTCAACAGAATCCATGCGTCCATAGAGCAATTCAGCCTGCGGTTCAACCCAGAAGTTTGTGCTCGGGCAGTTAAAGCGCCAGCCGTATTCAACTGAAACTGATGTACCCCAGTTGTAGTAGTCAAATGCGTTGTGCGTTCCTGACGTGCTGCTCAAATGACCGTCCGTTTCCATACGGTGACGTTTGACGATCACATCCACGAATTGTCCGTTGTCGGCCACCCAACCGCCGTAGACACCGAAATTGTAGTTGCGGTTATCAACGGAACCGTTATCGAGATCACCATTACCGTCAGAGATGCTCGCTGACACACCGAGGTAGAAGTTATCGATCCAACCGTCGGCACCGACTTGCAGCGTGTTGTACGTGGTTTCCATATTCATGTCACCGTACTTCATTTCACCGCCGTAGTAGCGAGCCCAGGCACCTGCTGATTTCGGCATCGAGCGCAAGTCTCCCATACGCTTATTGACATCGTTCATGCTGGAGCGGAAGAAGAGGTAGTTGGATGCAGCGATATCCTGCAAGCCTTCGTTGACTGTATTAGCTTTTTCAGTAAAGTTTACGACATTACCATTTTCATCCATGACTAATTGCATGTCACCCAAAACGCCCGCCTCATCACTTGTAATAATGTAGCCGGAATCCGAATTCTCAATATTGGCAACGGCCGCCAAAGATTTTTCAGGGTTATTGGCATCAAGTTCTTGAGTTGCTTCGTCGGTTAAGTGAATGTCTAAACCATTGCCTTCGACTTGGCTAATATGGATTTGGTTGGCTCTGCCCGAAGAAGTTTCAATCGTCGTACCGCTCTCTTGGTTTGTTAGGGTATTAGTTGTTAATTGATTGCCGTCTGTGTTGATGAATCCGCCATCAGAAACTACAGTATTGAGAGTTGAATTATCTGTTAAATTCCAAGAGGCTCCATCAGTTAAATTCAAAGAAGTACCAGTTTTATCAGTAGCGCCTTCATCAACGATAGAACCTGTTAAAGATGAAGTTGAGCCGTTTAAAGTCAGTTTAATGACATTATTGGTCTTACCAGAGGTAATGCCGCTTTGAGGATTATTTTCGTCATACCCACCGGTTTTGTAGCTATCACTATTAAATGTGAAGAGATTGCCAGCAATTTGAGTAGTTCCGTCGCTGTCAATTTCAATGACAGAATTTTCTCTGACATAGTCTCGATCAAGTTCGTTACTATCTTTTCCAGCTACGATATCTCCGATAATATTGACAGTCTTATTACCGTGAATTCTGACCGTACCCGTATCCCCTTCTAGAGAAGTGTCTCGCTGATAGGTGAATGCATCAATTGCTGTCTTTCCTTCATTGACAATGGCTACCTGATCGGCAAAGACAGAAACGTCACCACCATTGCTACGAAGTGCAGAAGCTCCGTTTTTATTACTAGAAACAATCACTGAATTTAGTGCTTTATTTGCTGTACCCAGTTCAATGATGCCACCGTTGCTTTGTACTGATCCAATAGCTTGAAAATTTCCGCCTTTCACGGAAAGTTTAGATTTACTGCTTATTAATGCAGCACCAGCATCTGTGGAATTCAAAACAAGTGTTTGGTTTTCAGTATCTTCGACTGCGTTAAAAATAAATTCAGAACTATTAGAGGCACTTAATGCGTTACGCCCCGTAGCATTGATAGTTGCGGATGAAGAAATAACATCGAATTTGCCAGAACTAATGATTATGCCACCATAGACATTAAGAGCCTCGGAGTTGATTGCTGTCGTTCCAGAAGAGTGGATACCCATGTAATATCCATAGTCGGCATTCTCTGGAGTAGCAACTGTAATGTTTTTACCTTTTAATGAAACATTACCTCCTCTGTTATACAGATAACCTGAGATATCAATGGTTGAACCTTCAAAGGTGCCTTTGCCGGAATTAATAACAACCGCCCCATCAATATCTGCTAACGTAGCAGCAACTAAATTCAGTTGTGATTCCGCACCACTTAAAGTGATAGCTGTTTCAGCGTTAGCAACATCTCCGGCAATTTTTATATCACCAGACGAGTAGAGATTAGCTTTAGTACCATTACCTAAAGATAAATAATTATTTGTTGAGCCATTCGATTTAATTGAAATAGAACTGAGTTGATTTTCGCTTGTTCCAAAATTGATTGTCCCAGCAGAAGAGGCTACACCCCCAGTGATATTGAGCTGACCGGATTCAACCACCATGGATGAGTTATTACCATCAATAGAGATGGCAGGTTTATTCTTTGATTCAATAGTTAATATCTGATCATTTCCACTGGAGAGAAAATGTAAAGTTGAACCATTCTGAATGTGAATACCTTCCTGGTTATTGTAGGAATTAAAAGTAGCATTAGAAGATTTAATATCTGTATCACCAGTAACAATTAACGTACCATAAAGTTTGAAAGTATCAGCGCCAACGTAACTGTTTGCTGTGGTGAAACCATTAGGATAAACGCTAGTTTCATTTGGGTTGGTGCCATTAATTGTTAGGCTAGTAAGTGATTCTCCGTCTCTTTGGCCGAAAGAAGTTGATCCCCCATCGTTTCTAATATTGCCATTAATGGTGACGTCTCCACCTTTTGTCCAATTTAACTGCCCATTTTTTCCTACATAAATATTTCCATTGATCACCGATTGACTTCCCTTGGCAGTCATGATATTGGTTTTTCCATCACTACGGATGCCACCCGTGCTGGAAACATATTTAGTGCCGGTTGTTAGCGATTGCCCATTTATTGTTAAGTTAGAACCACTTGCTGCAGAGATAGCATCGCTTCCATTAATTGATCCAACGCTAATATCTCCGCCATTGATGGTAACAGACTTGTTAGCTGCGGTTTTTATTCCAGCTCCAAAATTTTGTGAACCATCAAAGGTGCCGTCTTCTATTCCATTAAAATTTAAAATTAAATTGTTAGTGCTGACATTGATAGCTTGATTAGTAGAAAAGTTTTCAGCAAAAACATCAATACTAAGATCTGAATCCTTAAGCCATGTTGACAGCTCAACATTAGTAAACGTCAAATTTTCTAACCGGCTTTGAGATGAACCAAATTGAGTCTTTTGACCTAATATCCAGGTTGACTTTTCTTTTTTATCTTCTTTCCCAATAAATGTAAGGTTGGTGAAATCCTTAAAAGTGATGTTTGAGTCTTTTCCAAAACGCATGGCAACACCACCGTTATCAGTATTACTACCAGTAAATTGGAATGTCACATCCTTTTTTGATCCGTCAACTGTATAGTCACCTCCGATAGTAATATACATTGCAGATTTATTTTCTGCATTGACGGTAACAGGAGAAGTGGCACTAGCTAGTGTTTCATTAAATTGAAAAAGGTTATTAGCGTTTTTAACAGTGGCTTCTAAAGAAATATCTTGTGCGGTCGCAATAGAAGTTAAGGCAGATAGAATTCCGGCCGCAATAAGTGAGCGCGAGAATTTCATATTGATCTCTCTATAAAGCATTTAAACATTCAATAACAGACAAACAGTTTGTCCACTATTGAGTCTGCCCCCCCCCTTGATGAATTTGTCAAGTGATTACTGTTTCAACTTAGGGTAAATAACGACTTGATCTAAAATAAATTTTTGGATTGGAATCTTTAAAAGAGGAATAGATATCCCTACTTTTAATGGGTTTTTATGAGAATATTTTTGAAATTTAACTTTGAATGCAGAAAAGTTTAAGATAACAACTTTGTTGCTAAAAAGGTACAGGGGTTGTCAACACTATCGGTGGATAGATTCGAAATAAATTTTTAGGAAAACGGAAGAAATTTGTTTACAAAAACGGACCTGTTTAAATTGAGATTTTTCTCAGTCTAAACAGATCCGTTGGGCTCAATAGAGCTTAAACCACAGGTTGGGTTAGCCGCCTCTGCGCATTAAATCAAAGAAGTCGGCATTACTCTTTGTGGCTTTTAAGCGTTCAAGGAGGAATTCCATCGCTTCGACTTCATCCATGTCGCTCAAAAGTTTTCTCAAAATCCAAACCTTTTGCAACACATCAGGCTTGAGTAACAATTCTTCACGACGGGTGCCCGAGCGCAGAACATTGATTGCAGGGTAGATGCGTTTTTCTGCCAGGCGGCGTTCCAAATGCACTTCCATGTTGCCCGTGCCCTTGAATTCTTCATAGATCACGTCATCCATACGGCTGCCGGTATCAACGAGGGCCGTAGCGATAATCGTAAGTGACCCACCTTCTTCAAGATTGCGTGCGGCACCGAAGACGCGCTTCGGACGATGAAGTGCGTTGGCATCCACACCGCCGGAGAGCACTCGGCCCGATGTGGGCATAACGTTATTGTAGGCACGAGCCAAACGGGTAATGGAGTCAAGCAAAATGACCACGTCTTTTTTGCTTTCTGCCAGGCGCTTAGCCTTTTCAATCACCATTTCCGTGACTTGCACGTGACGGGAAGCCGGTTCATCAAAGGTACTGGCAACCACTTCGCCCTTGACAGTGCGCTGCATTTCGGTCACTTCTTCCGGGCGTTCATCAATGAGCAATACGAAAAGCACGCAATCAGGGTGGTTGGCTGTAATAGCATGAGCAATATGCTGCATCAATACCGTTTTACCGCTCTTTGGAGAGGCAACAATCAAAGCACGCTGACCTTTGCCGATCGGAGCAATCATGTCAATCACGCGGCCCGTTAAATTCTCATCACCGCGAATGTCTCTTTCAAGCACAAGGTGCTCATTGGGGAAAAGAGGCGTTAAATTTTCAAAAAGCATGCGATGCTTTAAGTTTTCTGGTGATTGACCGTTGACCTTTTCTACTTTGACCAAAGCAAAATAACGTTCGCCTTCTTTCGGAGTACGCACTTCGCCTTCAATGGAGTCACCAGTGTGAAGGTTGAAGCGGCGAATTTGAGAGGGAGAAATATAAATGTCATCGGTGCTGGCAAGGTAGGATGTTTCCGGGCTGCGTAAGAAGCCAAAGCCATCGGGGAGAATTTCGAGCGTGCCGTCGCCGAAAATCTGTTCGCCTTCTTTGGCACGTTTTTTCAAAATAGCGAACATGAGTTCTTGCTTACGCATGCGGTTGGCATTTTCGATGCCGAGATCGAGTGCCCAGTCCAAGAGTTTGGAGACATGCAACGATTTGAGTTCGGAAAGATGCATTTGAATTTATTGAAATTGTGAATTGAAAAGGCAGGGGAAAGCAGACGAGCCTTCACCGCTGTTCTGATCGTTTTATATAAAGGATTTAATCAAAAGACTCCGTTTCGAACCGTAGTCCGAAACGGATTCGTGGGGCATTTTAAACGAATTGATTCAAAAAGTCTTCTAATTGGGACATACCCATGGAGCCGACGTGCTGTTGAATCGGTTGGCCGTTTTCGTAGACAATCAATGTCGGGATGGAACGGATGCCGAGTTTGGCAGCGTATTCGTTGGCTTCATCCACATTGTATTTGGCAATGCGAAGCTTACCGTCAAATTTTTGAGCGGCAGCTTCCAAATGCGGAGCCAAAGCACGGCACGGACCGCACCACGGAGCCCAAAAGTCCACCACCACGACGCCTTGCGCCGTTTCGGTTTCAAAGTTGGAGTCATTCAAGTGAACAATTTCGCTCATTTTGTACTCTTCCATTAAAAATAAAAACAAAAATCATTCAATCCATAAGGACCATTTCGTTATAACGAGCTTAATCGATTTTTGCCGAATTGGGAATTTGAATTTGTCTATTTCTGTAATAGCTTCAAGACCTACTAAGCTGCAGTCTCTTCATGTTTTTCCACCTGTCCGGCCATCGCGTGAAAGCCCCCGTCGACATAAATAGTTTCAGCTGTGATGCCGCGAGCATAGTCTGATAAAAGAAACGCTGTGGAGCGGCCAACATCTTCAATGCTAATTGTTTGACGAAGGGGCGAGACATCGCGAGCATGTGCGAGCATTTTCTGGAAGTCCTTAATGCCGCTTGCAGCTAGCGTTCTGATCGGCCCGCTCGATAATGCATTGACGCGGATCCCGTAGGAACCCATATCTGCAGCCATATAGCGGGTCACCGCTTCAAGTGCGGCTTTGGCTACACCCATTGTGTTGTAGTTAGGAACAACTTTTTCTGCTCCCAAGAAAGATAATGTTACTAAAGAAGCTTCTCGACCTTGAAGCTGAGGTAAAAAGGCCTTGCCGAGCGCTGCAAAAGAGTAGGCGGAAATATTAATAGCGGCTAAAAAGCCCTCACGAGTCAGTCCCTGGAGGAATGATCCTTCAATAGCTTCTCTAGGGGCCCATGCAATGGAGTGAACAAAACCGTCAAAGCCTTCGGGCCACACTTCCTTGACGCGGGCAGCAGCAGCTTCAATGCTTTCGTCACTGGCCACATTGAGTTGAATAACAGTTGCGGCACCGAAATCGGCTGCAAAGCGTTCCAAGCGCTCACGGAAGCGTTCATTGTTGTAGGTAAGGATCAGTTCAGCGCCTTCTTCTTTGCAGGCCTTTGCAATGCCGTAGGCAATAGAGCGGTTTGAAGAAATACCTGTGATGAGCAGTTTTTTACCCGTCAGTAAAGCCATTTTAAAAAATCCTAGAAGTTAAAACGAACTTAATTTAACGAAACTAAATGCTTTGTCAAGAGGGTAGTTTATTAGGGAATATCCCTGATTTTTTGTTACGGTTTTTACAAATTGCGCTGTCATACTTTGCCAATACTCAAATTACCCCTCAAGGATTGAAGTGATGAGCGAAAGTATTTGTTTAAAAGACCTCAGAGTTCGCTTAGGCGGCAAGGACTATGTTCCGCTGATGGTTGGCGGTATGGGAGTCAATATCTCTACAGCAGAAATGGTTTTGGCAGTTGAAAAGTTAGGCGGTATTGCCCACTTGTCCGATGCCATGCTTATGGATCTTTGTGACCGACTCTACGGCACAACTTATACGGCCAATAAGACCAAGCGCTATTACGGATGCCAGAAAAACCCTGACAAATCGGATAATCACTTTGATTTAAATGATTTACGGGAAGCCACCCTGCGTTATGTGGGAGACGTGATGAGCCGTGCTACAGGCAAAGGTTTGGTTTTCATCAACTGCATGGAAAAGCTCACTTTTAATGCTCCGCATGAATCGTTGTCTGTGAGATTAAATTCAGCATTAGATGCCGGTATTGATGGTATTACGCTTTCTGCTGGATTGCACCTATCAAGTTTTAAGCTCATGAGTGAAAACAAGCGCTTTCGCTCTGCACTCCTAGGTATTGTTGTTTCATCTGTTCGTGCTTTAAATCTTTTTATCCGGAAAAATAAAGCATTAGATCGCCTGCCCGACTACATTGTGGTCGAAGGTCCCTTAGCGGGAGGTCACTTGGGGTTTGGAGAAGATTGGCGGGAATATAGCCTGGAGACGATCGTCAAGGACGTGAAGGCGTATTTAGCAGAAAATGATCTTCAAATCCCTGTTTTTGCTGCTGGGGGCATTTTCACGGGCGGTGACGCTGTCAGAATGATTCGCGAAGTCGGAGCCGATGGTGTTCAGGTGGCCACTCGCTTTACGATTTCCAAGGAGTCAGGTCTGCCTGACGCAGTGAAGACGGCCTATTTGAATGCAAAAGAAGACGACATTGAGGTCAATCACTTGTCTGCAACAGGCTACTTGATGCGAATGCTTAAGTCTTCGCCAGCCATTAAGATGCGCGTGCCGCCCAACTGTGAACCCTATGGTTATATGCTTAACGATGGTCGCTGCCCTTATTTGAACCAATGGTGGGACATGATGACTAAAAAAGTGCACCCCGATCCCAAGGATCTGAAGTGTTGTCTTTGTACGCATATGAAGCTTTATAACGTCTGGACTTGTGGAGCCAACACTTTCCGCCTGAAAGACACAACGGTTAAGCTTCCTAATGGTCAGTGGTATTTCCCGAGCGCAGAGGAAATTTATCAAGACTACATCACTAGCACGGGTGAAGAAATTCAACTTCCTACACCTCATTAATTAAGTACAGTGATTTGATTTAGGCGGCTCTTTTGCAAAAATGCATTAGAGCCGTTTTCTTACGTGCGTCCGGTTTTGAAGGCCGACCGTTCAAGTCCATGTAATTCTGGAACACTCAAGTAGTGTGCCATGTTGGGTGCATCTACACAGATTGAGTGTATTGATAACTTGGGAAATAGGTTTATTTAGTTTTGCCGAAAAGATGCTCTGTAAAAATCGATACAGGGGACTTTTCTTGAGTTTTTGAGTAGAAATTTGATAAACTGCACCCTCGGCGGGTCCCCTCGCATGCATTCGTCGTGAACCTGGTCAGGCCGGGAACGGAGCAGCCACAGCGAAGTGAATGTAGTGCCGAGGATAAGGCTCGCCATTTCTTTTTCATGATTTCTAACTATCTGGATTTTCTAGCTTTTTGTTTTTGAACTACTGACAAAACTACTAACGCTATTTTTCTTGAACCGCTTATTTTTGGGTTGTTTTTTCAAAGTAAATTATGAAACTGGCGGTGATTTGAAAGATGGCTTTGCTGTCACCTGCGGTTTACTTGGGCGTTTTAAGAATCTGTTAAACTTAAAACTCAGAAGTTGTCTGATGGTCCAAAGAAAGTCATCGCGTTTGCTGACAAGTCGCGGTTAGCCTTGCAATAAGGACAACTTCTGGTGCAAATGAGAAAGACAGTGGTTCGCTCTTTCTTTTGATCTCAGAAGCGGCGATTTTGTTCTGAGCATTCGCACGTCTGAAAAATGGCTGATTGTACCCATGGGAAGTCAGCGCAAATGCTGGAAGTTCGCCACCCAGCACTGGATGTTCAGCTTTTTTCTGTCGCCGTGACACGAGATGATTGCGTGGTGTGGCAGATCATTTTCTATTTAATTCTTGTCTTGCGTGCAATGTTTCTTTCTATCAATTCTCTCGGTTAATAATCGTTTGATCATTTGTACCAAATCCAAAAGTTTCTAGGACCGCAAACTCGAAATTTTTCAGGCTGTAGTCCGCGCCTATTTCTTTGAAAAATCTCAAAAGAAGAGTCTGCATATTTAGCGGGATATTACTTTGTCTCCCAACAAAAGGATCAATAAATCCTTTTTTAGACACAAAAGATTTCAACTAATGCTTCATAACAAAATCAGTTAAAGGATCTGTTTTCTTCATCAGTAAACGCAAGCTAGCGGTTATTGCTTATTGAGCAGAATGATCCTTCTCTTTTCACTGTTGCCTTTGATCAATATGCAAAATCGGTGTTTCCGGGATCAATGAGACTCTGAAATGAGAGCCTTGTTTGGATTCAATTAAATCAAGTCTCCATCCAGAACGCTCGCAGATTCGTTTGGCAATGGATAAGCCCATGCCGCTACCTGGGGCTTTATCAGTTCCTCTTACTTTAGGCATAAAGATTCTTTCTTTCATCTCCTGTGGGATGCCGATGCCGGTGTCAATCACTTCAAAGCCATTTTCAAGTTCTCGAATAGTCACTTCACCTTTATCGGTATAGAGTACGGCATTTTTTACCAAATTATTGACAACAGTGCCCAAAAGTACCGGTGAAAAATATCCGGGGCAAGTAGCGACACTTTGGAGGCTAAGTTTGATATTTTTTACTAGAGCCGTTTTGCCCCAATGTTCATAAGACTCCTGAAGAACATCATGAAGGCGGTCTGTGTGAGCGGTTTTCTCAAATTCTGTCCCACGGGCCAACTGAAGGAAAACTGAGAGCAATTCTTCCATGGACTGAGCGGCTTTAAGAATTTTATTGACTTGCTCAGTTTGTTTTTCTGTGAGCGGATAAAGTTGCATGAGTTCCGCCGTTGTCTGAATAATTGTAAGCGGGGTACGCAGTTCGTGACTAATATCCGAGGTAAAGAGTTTTTCGCGCGAAAGTGCTTCATGGAAGCGTTTGAGGGCTTGGTCACACGTTTTGGCTAATTCTCCGATTTCATCATCGGTGATTTCTCCAGCCAGTGACTTATACTGTTGAGAATCAGCCATTTGACGCACTTCGTTTGAAAGGCTTTCGATTGGTGCCATAATTTTTTTTCGAATCCACCAATAGCCGAATCCTACGCAGAAAAGAAAAATTAATGTTGCGCAAGTACAGATCATGATTTTGAAAAACTGTTCGCTGCGCTCGAAGTCGTATTGATCTCGGATTAATACATAGGGGTGTCCGTTAATCGTAATTTTGTATAAAAAAGAAGAATCGGTGCTACCGACTATTTCCTGATATACGTCCGGGGCTAGAGCGTATTTGTCAGGGATAGGCTCCAGTTGAGGGGCATTGCCGTAAAACTGCATAGTGTTTGGTAAAACGATATCTTCTCCGGCTTCAATTTCTGCTACGAGAATGTTGAGCTCGTCTTTGAGGATATCACTTACAAGATTATCTTCCATCAGTTCGGTGGACTCATGCATCGCAATGGAAAATAGACCGATAATCAAAATAGTCTGAGTCATCCATCCTAGTAGGATGCGCTGTGCTAATCCGAATCGTCTTAAGGTCTTCATGTTATTCAGAAAGTGACCAGCCCAGTCCGGGGTGCGTCTTAATTAAAGCAGTATCAAATGGTTTATCAACGGCGCGTCTCAACAGATATAAATAAGCCCTGAGGCTATCGGAATCAGGAGGCGAGCCATTCCAGACAACCGTTTCCAAACGAGAGCGACTGACTACTGCGGGGCTTTTAGCCATCAGCTCTTTGAGAATTGACAGACAGGTGGGATTAAGTTTAATAGAGGTGTTTGCACGAGTTACCTTCAGTGTTTTCAGATTGAAGGTGAGGTCTGCGACCTGTAATACATCTTTTTCGCTGCCGTAACTACGCCTCAAAAGCGCTTCTATGCGGGCGGCAAGCTCTTTGAGCGCAAAGGGCTTAATGAGGTAGTCATCAGCTCCAACTTCAAGCCCTCTAACACGGTCGTCAATACTGTCGCGTGCGGTCAGCATTAATATAGGAATACTATTGCCTTCACGGCGCAATAACTGGCAGATGGATAGCCCATCAATAAGCGGCAATCCGATATCGAGGACACAGAGGCTGTAAGAGCCATTCTTTAAGCGCTCAAGTGCATCGGCTCCGTTCAAAGCTGTTTCTACTGAAAAGCCTTTGATGACTAAATAATCCCGAACATTGTAGAGAATGTCGACATTGTCATCGACTATTAAGATCGGTAAAGACACTTCAACCCCTTTGTCAGTTGACTCTACTTATTTGAAGCAGTCTGCTCTAGGAAGACTGCGCTTTCAACTCCTTTTCAAAGTAAAAGCCTGCTCGGTTGATGGCTATCAATCGATTTTACGGTTTTTTGACGTCATTTTAACGCTGATTTTGCCTTACATAAACGATAGTTGTACTCGTATCGGTTTAGCTAAAACAAAGAGGAAAATGTACTCAGAAACTCGTTCATACAATCCGTGGATTTGGCTTGTGCTGCCCATCTGGTGCTTGGCGTTTTTAGTTCTTTTTCCACCGCATCAGTTGGACATTGCCGTCAGCCGACTATTCTGGATTGACGGTGACTGGCCTTGGCATCACAACGTTTTTTTCTCTGAAGTGCTGCATAAAGGTGCCAAGGCAGTCCCTATTTTCTTTGCACTGTGGGTCATTTATCAGCTTTTTCGTTTAAAGCTTCAGAAATCAATAGAAGATAGGCAAGAGAAAATCAAGCGCTACGCCTATGTGTTTGTCGCAATGCTCACAAGTGTGCTTTTATGCTGGTGGCTTAAACAGACAACAGGAGTGAGTTGCCCTTGGACGACAACCGTTTTTGGGGGCTCAGATCTAATCACCGATCCGGGCTGGTCTTTAGTTGCTCGGGCAGGCAACTGCTGGCCGGGAGGACACGCTGGCACCGGTTTTTGCCTTTTTGCTCTTTTCTTTGCCCTTCGTGATCACCATCCGGCTTATGCACGCTGGTGCTTATTGGCAGTATTCGTCTTCGGTTTTATCTGCGGTTTCGCCCGTACGATGCAGGGTGTGCATTTTGTTTCGCACAATATCGCCACGATGCTCATTGATTGGATCGTATGTGCAGTTTTATACGTTCTTTTCTTTGACCGGGAAAAAATTATCAGTCGTTTTCTCAAGGATGGCCCGGTGACGAGTCACGCACAGAGTGTTTTTGCTGCCGCTTTATTTTGGACAATCTTTTTAGATGTTCCTTTTTGGCGAGCACTTATTGGAACAGCCGGCAGTGATCCAGAACTGATAGCACAAACACTTTTTCTATCAGTGGTACTAGCTTTAAGTTTCTTCTTTGTAGCCTTGTCTGTCATTGAGTTACTCGCTATTTTGCCCAAACGCGTTTTTCAGCTTTTTATGTTGATCTTATCCATTTCTGGGGTAACTGCTTTAATCAGTGCGCTTTTGTACGGCACGACAATGACCCCTGATATGGTGAGAAATTTCCTCCAAACAGATACCAAAGAAGCTTCGATGTACCTATCAGTGTCCTCGGTTTTGCTTTTTGCTTTTTTGTTTATTCCGGCGATTTTGATTCTGAAAAACAGTAAGAGCACTACCGTAACGCTCGCAGATCGCTTCAAGCGGTTAGGGTTGTCTGCGCTTTTTCTTTTAATTGGGATTTTGCTACTTTTGAGTCAGTTGCAGCCCTTCTCAGCCATCATGCGGATGGACAAATCCATGCGCTACATGATTGCACCCTTCAATGTGGTTTACTCAACGGCCTCAACTCTATTGTGTGATAAAAATACGGATGCCGAACGTGTCAGACATATTGTGGATCCCAATCCTTATGCTACAGAAAAGCCTCAACGTGCAACCGTTTTTGTTCTGATGATAGGCGAGACGGCTCGGTCAGCCAATTGGCAATTGGCGGGCTACGGACGGGAGACTACACCTAGGCTAGCGGCAATGGATATTATCAATATTCCTAAAGTGCAGGCTTGCGGGACAAGTACAGATGTTTCTTTGCCTTGTATGTTAAGCCGTATCGGACGCAGGGACTATGATCGGGACCGTATTTTAAGTGAAGAGGCATTACCCTCATTGCTTCAGCGCTCAGGATTTAATGTCACTTGGATTGATAATCAGTCGGGCAGTAAAGGCACTAGCGACGGCGTTAAAACGGTAAAACTCAGTGACGATAAAACGCTTTGCAACGGCTCTGACTGTATGGATATGGCTTTTGTGTTGGATCTGAAAAAGCGATTGCAAACCGTTAAGCCAGGAGAAAGGCAGGTTTTAATTCTTCACATGATGGGCTCGCACGGTCCTGCCTACGATCTGCGCTCAGAAGATCAAGATAAGGTATTTGGCAAAGTTTGCAATGATCCGAGTTTCAGGCGCTGCAGTCCTGAAGAAATTGTCAATGCTTATGACGCCAGTATTCGTTATACGGATCGAGTACTTGCTGAGGTTCTTCGTACGCTTCAATCGAAAAAGGATATAGATACCGCTTTTATTTATCTTTCGGACCACGGAGAAAGCTTAGGAGAAGGGGGACTCTTTTTGCATGGCGCTCCCTATAAGATGGCTCCTGATGAGCAAAAAATCATACCAATGGTGATGTGGCTTTCTGATGGATTTAAAGCTGACTACGCTGTATCGCAGTCAGCGATTGAAAAGGCGATTCAAAAACCTGTCACCCATGATCATCTGTATCACACCGTTTTGGGTCTTCTTAATATTCATTCAATGACTTATGAAAGCCGTTGGGATTTAAGTAATGAAGAGAAAAATTAGGACATCCATATTTCTCCTTTTTTAGAGTGACTGCAAACTGCTTCGGGTACAAAAAATGACCCGTATTCGCGGGCTACTTTTTAGGTGTTGTGTCTAAACCTATTTTTGCATTGGCAACGAGTATGCCGGTTTCATATTTTTGGCGGCTTCAGACTTTGCCTTTGCATTTTGTACAAATCTAATCGGTCTATTGACAGCTATTGTGTTGTTTGGACTTCACTTGGCGGCTACCCAGGGGATTCTTGCCGCTATGGTCTTACAAATAGAGCTCAAAGAGCAAAGAGCGACAGCTTTTGGAGTTTTTAATTTGTTTTGCGGTCTTGCTCTGCTGTTGTCGGGTTTGTTAATTGGAGCCTTATGGCAGCTTTTGGGCGCGCAGAGATCATTTATAGCGGCAGGTATTTTTGCTTTTGTCTCACTATTTTTAATTCAATCGTTTAGGTTGCTATGATTGAGTCGTTTATTTTCTGAGCAGCCCTTATGATCAATACCTCTTTATTTGGTTTATTTTTGGTAACAGCAGCGTTAGCTGTCGCCACACCTGGTCCCGGTGTTTTGTTGACGTTGACAAGTGCCATTCGTTACGGACTACGCACGGCTGTCTATGTCATTTTAGGAACGTCAACGGGCACGGTTATCATGTCGGCAATTTCTTCAACGGGATTAGGCATTTTGATCGCAACGTCACCGGCAACCTACGAAGTGATTAAGGCCTTAGGTGCCTTATATATGGTTTGGTTGGGCTACAAGCTCTTTCGAGCCAAACCCTTCAGTTTTGATTTGGCTTCTAAAGAAAAAGCATCCAATGTGACTATCAAACAAAAAAGTGTTCTGTGTCTGCAGGGTATCTCGCTTCAGATGACCAATCCCATGCTCATCATGTTTTTCATCTCTCTTTTCCCTCAGTTTATTGATCACCGCCTGGCTTTTTTGCCGCAAGTTGTCCTTATGACTGTGACTTATTTTTGCATCGTTTTTACTATACATTGTGGCTACGGCTGGATTGCTTCTAATTTCAGAGGTCTGCTTTCTACACCTAAAGCTGCAAAAATCGTCAATTGTGTAGGCGGAGCATTTTTTATTTTCCTAGCGTTAAGAGTTTTCTATGGCATGTGGATAGAAACAACGCTCTAATATTTCTAAATAGGACTATTTTTTTCGCTAAACTACTCCTGTTTTGGCACCTGAAGGTAAAGAAATGTTTGAAATTCGACAAGCCCAAGAAAAAGACTGTGCACTTATTTTGGAATTCATTCGCCGTTTGGCTGATTATGAAAAGTTATTAAACGAAGTGACAGCAACCGAAGAGGACGTGCGGCGGGAGCTTTTCACTGAACCCGCTTCAGCCCATGCATTGATTGCCTTCGAAAATGATAAGCCCGTGGGCTTTGCTCTTTACTTTTATAATTTTTCGACTTTTTTAACCCGCAGGGGTTTATATCTTGAAGATATTTTTGTTGATCCGGCCTACCGTGGTAAGGGTTACGGAAAAGCGCTCATGAAGCATTTAGCTCAGATTGCAGTCGATGAGCAATGCGGTCGATTTGAGTGGGTGGTGCTTGAGTGGAATAAACCTGCCATCGGTTTTTACGAAAAAATTGGTGCTAAATTAATGAATGATTGGCGGCTTTGTCGTTTAACGGGTGAAGCGCTTGAGCGTTTTGCTAAAGGTTCATAAATTATGGCTTCGCAAGTACTAGCGCGTAAATGGCGCCCTCATGATTTCGAAAGTGTGGTGGGTCAAGAGCCTGTTGTGCAGGCTCTCACGCATGCGTTAAGAGAAAATCGGCTCCACCATGCCTATTTATTTACTGGTACCCGAGGCGTCGGTAAGACGACTTTGTCGCGTATTTTGGCTAAAAGTCTCAATTGCGTTGGTCCTGATGGCAAGGGTGGCGTGACCGATCACCCATGTGGTGTTTGTGAAGCCTGTCGTGCAATCGATGAAGGCCGCTTTGTAGATTACATTGAAATGGACGCGGCCAGCAACCGCTCGGTCGAGGAAATGACTGCGCTTTTGGAGCAGGCGATGTATGCGCCAACCAACGCGCGCTACAAAGTCTACATGATCGACGAAGTGCATCAGCTCACCTCGCACGCTTTCAACGCCATGCTCAAGACGCTCGAAGAGCCGCCCGAGTACGTCAAGTTTATTTTGGCTACGACTGATCCGCAGAAGGTTCCTGTGACGGTGCTCTCGCGCTGTCTGCAGTTTAATTTAAAAAATGTCTCGCCTCAGACGGTCGCAGACCATATGGCGCACATTTTGAAAGAAGAAAAAATTCAGGCTGAGCCCGCTGCCTTAAAGCTATTAGGCGTCGGAGCAAGAGGTTCAATGCGTGATGGTTTGAGTCTTTTGGATCAGGCGATTGCTTTTGCAGGCGATAAACCCATAACGCTAGAGAGTGTGCGCGAGATGCTTGGCATGATGGATAGCGACGTACTCATTAAGCTTTTGGGGTATTTGGCAGAAGGTAACGCCCACGAAATGATGCAAATCGCGCAGCAAATGTCAATGCGAAGCCTTTCCTTTAGTCAAGCGATCCGCGATTTGGCCTCACTTTTGCACCGCATTGCACTTGCTCAGTTTGATACCGCAAGCATAGCCTCCGATGATATGGATCGGGAAGCGATTTTGGCGCTTGCCCGTACCTTTACACCTCAGGAAGTGCAGCTTTATTATCAAATTGCTTTAAATGCCAGAGGCGATATGAATCTGGCGCCCGATGAGTACGCGGGCTTTACGATGGCACTATTGAGAATGCTTGCGTTTAAGCCCGCTGGTAGCGTCACGGTAAAGCTTCCCGAGCGCTTTAAGGCAAAAGAATCGGATGTGAAATCTGACTCTTTCACAAACCAAAAGAGTCAACCTGAAGTGATGCCTAAGGTTTCTGAAGCGCAAACTCCTGCTGTGGCAGAAAGACCGATTGAGAAGAAAGTTTCTGAGACCTCGCAACCTGCTCCCTGGGAGGATGTTTCGCTGGGGGAGTCTCATCCGGGCAGTGAGTCCAAGCCTGCTGCCCAGGATAAGATTGATGAGATACTCGCCGAGCCTGAGGATTTAGCAAAATCTTTTGAAAAAGAGGAAGAGGACGCACCTTTTGTGAATGCGTATGATGAATATGCCTCACAAATGGAGCCCTCAATTGAGGATTACGGTTTTGAAAGTACCGTGTCTGACTCGGAGCCTCAAGTCGAGCCGCAAGAGTCTGAGACAAGCTTTGCTGATCGGTATGATTACGCTGAGGATTACGATCAGATCCCGGACTTTACCGAAGTGGGTAAGCTTTGGTACGAAAAGCTTCGCTACACTTATCCGGCGACTTACGCTAAGGACATATTGGAACGAAGTGAGTGCGTCTCGATTGAGGATGATCTGATCACGCTTCGCATTGATCCTCTTTATGAGAACCGGCTTAAAAATAAAAAGGCAATGCTTTTGGTGCAGCGGATTGTCGATCCGCTTTTCGGTCGCCGCATGAGGTTTAATTTTGAATTGCAAACACCTCGTTCCCGAACTATTTCTCAGGAACGTGCGCGGCTTAAAAAAGAACAACGTCAGGCCGAAGAGGAACAAAAGCGGAAAAATAAATACATTACGATTACCGATGAGGCAGAGCGCAAGGCTGCGATTGAAACGCTCAAAAAAACGCCTTTAGCTAAAACCGTCATGAGACGTTTTAATGCGCGGATTGACCCGTTATCGGTGAAAAAGAAAATTTCTTAAACCATTTCAAACGAAAGGATAAATTATGCGCGGAAATATGGGAGCACTCTTAAAGCAAGCCGCACGAGTGCAGGAAAACATCAAACGTTTGCAGCACGAGCTCGATCATTTGGAAGTGACGGGCAGTGCCAGCGGTAATCTTGTTCAGGTGACAATGACCTGTAAGCATGCTTTGAAATCCGTCAAGGTTGATCCGAGCCTTCTGCAAGAGGATGTCGACATGGTTGAAGATTTGATTTTTATGGCCACTAAAGACTGCCTCGATCAGATTGAAAAGATCACGAAAGAGAAAATGGCGGCAGCCACCGCCGGTATGCCCTTACCTCCGGGCATGTCGTTTTAAGGTCGGCTAAGAAGATGTCGCTTAGCCCTAGTCTGGACGATCTTGTTGATGCATTGCGCCGCTTGCCGGGTCTTGGACCTCGCTCAGCCGCTCGCATTGCCGAATCGCTTTTGTCCGATAATCGGGCAGGCGCTCTTAAGCTTGTCCGGACCCTCGATCGGGCAGTAAAGACCGTCAAGCACTGTAAGCTCTGCAATACGCTCACCGACGATGAGGTGTGCGCCATTTGTGCCGATGACAAGCGCGATAGAAGCAAAATCTGTGTGGTAGAAAACCCGGCTGATCAACGCGTCATTGAAGAGACGATGACCTATCGAGGACTGTACTTTGTGCTAATGGGGCTAATTTCACCTGTGAAGGGAATTGGAGCCGAGGAGCTTCATCTCAGTAAACTTTTTGAGCGGGTGAAAAGCGATAAGGCTGTGCGTGAAGTGCTGATAGCAACACCATATACACCGGAGGGCGATGCAACAGCACACTTTATTGCAAAGGCAATGGCATCTGTCGCACCGGATGTTCGGGTCACGAGACTCGCGCGGGGGATTCCTGCTGGAGTGGAACTCGAATTTACCGATGCTAATACGATTGCAGGGGCTATTTTTGCTCGTCGATAAGTAGGAGCGTTATGTCGAAAGAACATGTTAAAGCGGCGCTTATACAAGCGCGAGATGCACTTGAAGCATTAATTGCGGCCGATGAAACGCAAGAGGCGATTGTAAAAGCCTCTGAGCTTATGATCGAGGCAATCCGCAGCGGTCACAAAATTTTATCCTGCGGCAACGGGGGCTCGCTTTGCGACTCAATGCATTTTGCAGAGGAAATGACTGGACGCTTCAGAAGTGATCGGCCGGGTTATGCGGCAATTGCAATAGCTGATGCTTCACACATGAGTTGCGTCGGAAACGATTACGGGTATAGGGATGTTTTTTCGCGCTATGTTCGGGCAGTAGGACAATCGGGGGATGTTCTCTTAGCCATTACCACTTCGGGAACAAGTGCAAACGTCATCGATGCAGTGGATGTTGCACACGAAAAAGGTATGAAGGTTGTGGGTTTAACCGGTAAATTTGAAAGTCCTCTTGCACAAAAAGCTGATGTGGCGATTGTGACACCGGCAGGCCGATGGGCTGACCGAGTACAGGAACTTCACATCAAAACGATCCATATCCTGATCGAATTGGTTGAGCGAACCTTGGCGCCTGAGAACTATAAAGATTAGAAATCAAAAATTGCGGTCACCGGAAGAAATCTTCCAACTGGTGACCGCCGTTTTTCTACTTCTAAAGAAAATTCATAATAACCACAATCCAACAGGGAATCGTCACAATAGCCGCTAATGTGTGAGCGGTGGTGATACCAGCTACAAGTGGCGCATTTCCTCTCATACTGGCCGTCATAACGTAGCACGACTGTGCGGTAGGTAACATCGCAAAAATCATTAATGCACCTGCTGCAGCAGGGGCTAAGTCAAATACTAAGCAAAATAGTAAGGCTACGGCAGGTGTAGCAACAAGGCGTTCGACGGTATTGGCAGTAATGAGTTTCCACTCAGATTTCACGTCACCGAGTCTTAGGCCAGCGCCAATGCACAAAAGTCCCATTGCCAGGGAGGCATTGCCCAAGGATTTGAACAATGTCATGGCAACAGAGGGTACTTCAATGGAGCCCAGGTTAACGATGAGTCCCAGGGTTGTAGCAATAATCAAAGGGTTGGTCACAATGGCTTTGAGAGTTTTTGCTAAAACATTGCTTTTACCCTCGGTTTTTTCTTGCTGAGCAACAGCGCTGGCTAAGGCTGCTACTGCAATGGAATTGCTGATCGGAACCCAAAAAGCAATTAAAAGCGACATTAATGCCAGACCTTCCTGACCGAAAAGTCGGGAAACTAAAGCAAAACCTACGTAAGTATTGAAACGAAAACCGCAATGAAAAGCTGAGGCGTGAGTGACAGGATCGGCCTTAATGAGATAGCGAATCGAATATGACATGACAACGGCACACATCATGGCGCAGATCGCAACCACTAGATAAAGCCCGGCTTCATCGAGCGTTAGGTTAGAGGTGGCAACTGATGTGAATAGGAGCGGCGGGAAAAGGACGTAGAAGACTATTTTTTCAGCGCCTTTCCAGAATATTTGGTTGAATACCCCCTCTTGGAAGAACTTCATCAAAAGGAAACCAACCAATATCACCAGAAAATCGGGCAGGATGAGTAAAACGCTGAGCATTGTTATTGCATCGTTAAGTTCACTGATGCAATCAGTATAGAGTCTTCACTAAAATAAGAAAAGCGAATATTTCTTCTGTTAATTATTCTGGATTGTCATTTATCTATGGATATTAAAAAGTTCCGAGCCTTTTTGACTACCGTTGAATGCGGCAGTTTTACGGAAGCTGCCAACCGTCTCTTTTGCACGCAATCTGCTGTGAGTCGTATGGTCGCTGATCTTGAAAGTCAGTGGGGGCTCGCACTTTTAAACCGAAAAAAGACCGGGCTAACTTTAACCACAGCTGGAGCTTCACTTTTGCCTTATATTCGTCAGATCTGTAGTGACGAGATGCGTTTAACTGGTGTCCTACAAGATATGACGGGATTAAAAAGCGGTGTCGTTCGTTTGGGAACCGTCACGGCGGTAGCCAATGAGTGGTTACCGATTGTGCTAAAAAAATTGATACAGGAAGTTCCAGGTATTGATTATGAAATCTTAATTGGCAATGGCGATGTGATTGCCGATTGGCTCAAAGAGGATCGTATTGATGTGGGCATTTATGTGCCTAAAAATAAAGAGCATTTAAATGTACGGTTGCTGTATCTGGATGAATTCAAGGTCATTTTCCCAAAAGGTCATGACTTGGCTAGATACGAAAAAGTACCTTTAACAGCATTGAAAAACTATCCTTATATTCTGCATGGAGCCAGTTGGTGCAAAGAGTTGGAAGAGGCAACGAAGAAAAATCAGCAACTGATCCCCGTTCGATATACGACTGTGGGTGCTACTTCAATTGTGAATCTTGTCAGAACTGGTATCGGAGTGAGTATTTTGCCCGAATTGCTGTTAAAAAATGATAAATTTAAAGTTGAAAGTCGACCTTTAGATCCCCCTTTGAGTAGAAAACTTTTTTTGGTTACACACGGTACACCTACTATGCCTGCAGTCAAAGCCTTTGTTGAAAGACTGCCGGCATTGATAAACGGTGGACAGGATATCTAGCATCATCTGTAACGTTTTTTTAACACTATTTTGCGGTAGAATTAGCAGCGATAAAAATGATGGCCTGGGCTGATCTCTGTAAGGCTCGGGCTTCTTTGTTACCTATTGAGTGTGAAAAGAGAAAAATACTATGGCGATTCCCATTACTGTACGTGGTGCCGAATTGTTAAAGGCTGAATTAAAGCGCTTAAAGAGCGTGGAGCGTCCCGCTGTCGTTCAAGCCATCAAGGAAGCCCGTGAAAAGGGTGACTTGTCTGAAAACGCTGAGTACGATGCCGCCAAGGAACTTCAGGGTCATATTGAAGGTCGTATTGCCGAGCTTGAAGGCAAACTCTCGTCTTTACAGGTAATCGATCCCAAGGAACTCGATGCTGGCGGTCGTATTGTGTTTGGTGCAACGGTGGAATTGGAAAACCAAGATACGGGCGAAGTGGTGACCTATCAGATTGTGGGTGACGACGAAGGGGATATCAAACGTAATCTGGTTTCGATTTCTAGCCCCATTGCGCGTGCCTTGATTGGCAAGTTTGAAGGAGATGAGACGATTGTGCACGCCCCGGGCGGCGATCGTGCCTATGACATTTTGACCGTTAAGTACATTTAAAAATTAATGTACTCGTAAGGGTCCTATGAGGACCCAAAAAAGGCTCGGTTTTGAATTTCTGCCGAGCCTTAGTTAGTTTAGAGATTGGCAAAAGCCTTTTTTGTCGTACGACCTTTAGCCTGAGCACGGGTTTTACGATGAGCGGTGGGGCCGCCTCGCATACCTCGGCGGGCTTCGGCCATTTTTCGACGTCTGGCGCGCTCGGCTTCTTGCTTTTGTTTTTCAGGATTCGGGCGCCACAGTACAAGGAGTTTACCGATCATTTGAATGCGTGCGGCATTTAATCGATCGGCGATCTCTGCGTAAATTGCTTCGCGCTCTTCGCGTTCATCGCTTGGAACTCGAATTTTGATCAATTCATGAGCCAAAAGTGCACGATCAATTTCTTTTAACACCGCCTCCGTTAAGCCATTGGCGCCTAAAAGAACCACAGGGTCGAGTCCATGGGCCTGTCCACGTAAGGCAAGGCGGGTGTCGCGGTCAAGTAGAAGTTCAGCCATAATACGGTATTGAGCAAATAACAAGTTTTCAAAATCGGTGAATTTTATAAGAAAATCATGCCTGTAGCAACAAAAAAACTACGATCCAACCGAGCTTGGATTGAGCGCCACATTAACGATCCTTTCGTAAAGCGTTCGCGTCAGGAAGGCTATCGAGCGCGTTCTGTCTATAAGCTCATTGAACTCAATGAGAAAGAAAAACTGATTCGTCCGGGGATGTGCGTGGTGGATTTGGGAGCCGCGCCTGGCAGTTGGACTCAGGTTGTTCGTGAAAAATTGGCCGGAAGAGACGGAGAGGTACGGGGCACGATTATTGCCATGGACATTTTGCCCATGGATCCCATTGATGGCGTGACGTTCTTGCAGGGTGACTTCAGAGAGCAGGAAGTGGCCGATAAACTCACCGAAATAATCGGCGATAAACAGGTCGATTTAGTGCTCTCCGATATGGCACCGAACTTATCGGGGATTGCAGCGGCCGATGCTGCCCGTTGTTTGCTTTTAAATGAACTTGCACTTGAGTTTTGCCTTGAGCACCTAAAAGATAACGGTGTATTTGTGACAAAGGTTTTTCAGGGAAGCGGTTTTTCGCAGTATGTGGAAACGTTGAAGAAGCACTTTAAGACAGTGCTCACACGTAAACCTGAAGCAAGCCGTGACACCTCTGCAGAGGTTTACATGGTGGCAAAGCATATTAAAAAAAGGTGAACTTAAAATTTCTTGTAAAAAGGCGCAAAAAAATATTTGCAAGTCAAGTAATTATCGGTATTCTTAACAATTCGGATAGAGATGTGACAGCTCTAGTCTGTCAAAAAAAGGCGAAGGAGCCTGAAAATTGAATAGAAATTTCTTTAATCGTATTGGTGTTTGGATTATTTTGGCGCTGGTGTTTTTCACGCTCTTCAGACAGTTTGAGCCTGATACAACGCCCTCGGCTACCTCAACGAGCTACACGCAGTTTATGGATGACGCTAAGGCGGGCAAGATTGCGCGTGTCGATATTAAGGGTCGCGAAATTACGGTAACGCCCGTTGAAGGTCAGAAGTATGTGATCACCAGTCCCGGTGACTTGTGGATGGTTGATGACCTCAGAAAGTCCGGTGTACAGGTTTACGGTACGCCTGAGGAAGAACCGTCGTTTTGGATGACGGTTTTGATCTCCTGGTTCCCAATGTTGCTTTTGATCGGCGTGTGGGTATTTTTCATGCGTCAGATGCAAGGCGGTGGTAAGGGTGGCGCTTTCAGTTTCGGTAAGAGCAAAGCCAGAAAACTCGATACCACAAATAATAAGGTCACTTTTGCTGATGTGGCCGGTTGCGATGAAGCCAAAGAAGAAGTGCAGGAAGTGGTGGATTTCTTGCGCGATCCATCAAAGTTCCAGCGCTTGGGTGGCCGCATTCCTCGCGGCATATTGCTCGTGGGCAGTCCTGGAACCGGTAAGACACTTTTGGCAAAAGCCATCGCTGGAGAAGCTAAGGTTCCGTTTTTCTCGATTTCAGGCTCCGACTTTGTCGAAATGTTTGTCGGTGTTGGTGCTGCACGTGTGCGTGACATGTTTGAAAACGCTAAGAAGAACGCTCCCTGCATCATTTTTATTGACGAAATTGATGCTGTGGGCCGTCAGCGTGGAGCCGGTCTTGGCGGCGGTAATGATGAACGTGAACAGACATTAAACCAAATGCTCGTCGAAATGGACGGCTTTGAAACGGGGACCAATGTCATTGTGATTGCGGCAACAAACCGTCCTGATGTGTTGGATCCTGCGCTTTTGCGTCCGGGCCGTTTTGATCGTCAGGTAGTGGTACCTTTGCCTGATGTACGAGGCCGTGAGCAGATTCTCAATGTGCACATCAAGAAAGTGCCAGTGGGACGCGATGTAGATCCGGAAGTAATTGCCCGTGGTACGCCCGGCATGAGTGGTGCAGACTTAGCTAATTTGGTGAACGAAGCCGCGTTGTTTGCTGCAAGACGTGATGCAAAAGTCGTTGAAATGGTGGACTTCGAACAGGCTAAGGACAAGATTTTGATGGGTACTGAGCGCCGCAGCATGGTAATGAGCGAGGATGAAAAACGCACTACGGCTTATCATGAATCCGGTCATGCAGTCGTTGCCTGGATGCTGCCAAAGAGCGATCCTTTGCACAAGGTGACAATCGTTCCGCGTGGACGTGCCTTGGGCGTGACGATGCAGTTGCCTGAGAAAGACCGCTTTAACTATGACGACGTGTATTTGACTTCTCGCCTGGCGATTATGTTTGGCGGTCGTGCCGCCGAAGAGGTGTTCCTCAATCAAAAAACAACAGGTGCTTCGAATGACTTTGAGCGAGCCACACAAATGGCACGCGACATGGTCACGCGCTACGGTATGAGCGAAGCTCTGGGCGTGATGGTTTATGCTGAAAACGAAGGTGAAGTGTTCCTCGGTCGCTCGGTTACTCGCACGACACACGTTTCCGAAGCGACGATGCAAAAAATTGATGCAGAAGTCCGTCGTCTTTTGGAAGAGCAGTATGCTAGAGCCTGCGATATTCTGAAGGCTAACCGTGAACGTGTTGAGCTCATGGTTCAATGCCTGATGAAGTGGGAAACACTCGATGAAGATCAGATTGCCGATATTATGGAAGGCCGTGAAGTTCGACCGCCTAAGCCCGGTGCTTCAGCAAAGGCTGATGCTGAGAGTCGTGCACAGACGGAGGTAAAACCCGTTGAGAACCCGACTTCGCAGGGTAGTGATTCGCAAAAACCTGATAATCAATCGGGAGAATAACTTTTAAAAATAGTGTACAGAGCCGGGAACACAATTCTCGGCTTTGTCTTTTTTGATTAAATAAAAGCGAGTTAACAATGATCCTCGGATTTCTTTTTGCCGTTTTAGCTTGTGCTATCTGGGGGCTTATTTATATTTTCCCGCTGATTCTGTCAGAGTATGATCCGGTTTTAATTGCTTCGGCTCGTTTCGCAGTTTACGGGTTGGCTTGTCTGTGTTTTGTGCCTTTTCAATTTGAAGAGCTAAAAAAGCTCACCCGTAGTGACTGGTTTTTAGCGATGAGGCTCGCTTTTTTTGGCAGCTTCGTCTACTACTGGGCCTTGGTCATGAGCGTCAAGCTTTCAGGCGCTCCTATCGCTGGTATGCTCATGTGTTGGATTCCAGTCTTGGTGGCAGTAGTTTCCAATCTGCGAGGTAAAAAGCAGGGGCTATCTATTGCCTGGAGTCGTCTGTGTATTCCTTTGGCTTTGATTCTTATCGGAATGGTGGTCGCCAATTGGACCGAGTTTTACTATGCAGTTAATGTTCAGGCGGCTTCTCCCATGCAGTTTTTGTGCGGTGTGGGCTGCGCTGTGATTTCACTTTTGCTGTGGACTTGGTATCCGATCCGCAATTCTGACTGGCTTTTAGCCAATCGTAAAAAAGGCCCTAAAGTGTGGGCAACAGCGCAGGGTCTTGCAATTTTGCCTTTTACGTTATTGGGTTTTATAGCAGTTTCTGTTTTCATCGAACCAGCTGATTTCGGTATTCTAGGACCGCAGCCCATAAAGTTTATTTTAGTAATGCTCGTAGCAGGCATTGTGTGCTCGTGGGTGGGAGCTGCGTTTTGGAATGCGATGAGTGAACGTTTGCCGCCTGCCTTGGGCGGTCAGCTCATAGTTTTTGAAACGATTTTCTCAGTCATTTACGCTCTTTTGTGGCGCGGTCAGTGGCCGACTTTATCCATGACGATAGGAATGGTTATGTTGCTTGCTGGTGTTTTGACCGCACTTCGAGTCTTTAGAAACGTACGGGTGTAGGGAAATTTTTGACATAATTGCGACGATAAAAAATTAGGGATTTTTTCATGACAACCTTTCTTTGGCACGACTACGAAACTTTTGGCTTGAGTCCGAGTCTTGATCGACCGGCTCAGTTTGCTGCAATTAGAACCGATGAAAATCTCAACACGTTGGGTAATCCTATTTGCATATATTGCAAACCCTCCATGGATACCATGCCTAGTCCCCAGAGTATTTTTATCACAGGCATATTGCCTCAGTACTGTGAAGAGCACGGGCTCACCGAAGCCGACTTTGCGAAGCTTATTCATAAAGAAATGATTGAAGACGACACAATCAGTGTCGGCTACAACTCCATGCGCTTTGACGATGAAGTTACGCGTTTTACGTTTTGGAGAAACTTTCTGCCGCCTTACGATCGTGAGTTTGATCACGGTTGTTCTCGCTTTGACCTTTTCCCACTGGTTGTAGCCACTTGGGCGCTCAGACCTCAGGGGATTGAGTGGCCGATGATTGAAGGGGAAAATAGACCCTCATTCAGATTGGAGCATCTGTCAGCGGCCAACGGTTTGGCTCACGAGCATGCACACGATGCTTTAAGTGACGTTCAGGCAACCATTGAAATGGCTCGCCTGATTCGTGAAAAGCAACCGAAACTATGGGAGTTTGCACTTCGCAATCGTTCGAAAAAAGCCGTTGCAGCGATGATTGAAAGCGATAGGCCTCTTCTGTGGGTAAGTCCTATTCATGGAGCTGAGCGTGGTTACATTCGTTTGGTTAAATCCTTAGGGGTGATGCCTGGCCGTTCCGGACAAGTTTTAATGTGGGATTTGATGGTTGACCCCACAGAATTATTAGAGCTTTCTGCCGAAGAAGTCCGTACGCGCCTTTTTGTTAAGGACGATGAACTTCCAGAAGGTAAAACGAGACTTCCGATTTTTCTTTGCAAGATTAATCAAGCCCCCTTTATTGTGAATCATTGGGGAGTATTAAGTGAAGAGCGTGCACAGCAATTTGGAATTGATAAGGTGCTGGCTTTAAAGCACTACAAAGTGTTGTTACCTCATATCAATGAACTTCAGGGTCTGTGGGCTGAGGCTTTTGAACAAGAAGAGACACAAGATGAACAAAAGCCTGATGTTGATGCTTCTCTTTATAGCGGTGGATTTGCCTCTTTTAACGATAAAAGACTAATTTCTCTTGTCTCTCGCATGACACCTGAAACTATCGCCCAGAGTGTTCAAGCAGGGCGCTTAACCTTTGAGGATTCGCGTTATGATGAGATGCTTTTTAGGTGGCGGGCGAGAAATTGGCCTCAGACATTAACCCTTGAAGAGGCTCAACGCTGGGCTAATTGCCGCGAAGCGCGTTTAATGCAGGGCGCAGGGGGAGCGCGGACATTGGAAGTCTTTGCTCAAGAAGTTGAAGCCCTGGCAGAGAGCTTTGGTGAAGATATTGATGAACGGGTTGAAGAAATTTGCGGAGCGCTCTACGACTGGATGGAAATAGTCAGCAATTCTTTAGAATAGCCGTACTGAGAAGACTGCTTACACGGTTAATTAAGATCGAAAAAAGTCATTTTTTCGGCTGTAAAACAAAAGTGCCGAGCAGACTCCTGAAGAGTTCTGCCCGGCAGTTTTTTGCTAGTAAGTGTACTTTTCGGCGCCTTTCCAAGCGGGTGAAAAGGCCCCCTTGTAAGCTTTCATTAAGGTCGCGGCAGTCTCTGGGCTTTGATAGGCTTGGACGACTTTCAGATACACGGGATTATCTTTATCCACTTCACGGGCAGCGATGACGTTGACAAGCTGAGAGACTTGGGGATTGGTTTTTGGATCTAATTTTTCGGCGTAAATCGAATCTGCAAAGGAATCAAGTCCTGCGGTATAAGCGTTTCCGCCATTGATCACAGCAGCAGTGACATCGGGCAGTAGCCGGGCAAGGATACCGGATTCAGCTTCACGGATTTTGATTTTGACTTTGTATTCGGTGATATCTAGTTTAGTGGGCACATAACCTTTAGATGGATCTACCTTAATGAGGCCGGCTGCTTCCAAAAGCTTAATAGCGCGGCCGCCGTTAGTGAGGTCAGAGGGAATAGCAATTACATCACCATCCTTGATATCACTGAGAGCCTGGATTTTGTCTTTATTGTGATAGATGCGAAGTGGCGTGATTAAGGTATCACCGATCGAAACAATCTTGTAGCCGTTTCGTTCAATGTCATTGGCTAAATAAGCCTTGTGTTGGAAAGCATTCAAATCAATTTCGCCATCGGCCAAAGCACGGTTCGGAGTAGCGTAATCGCTGTACTTAATCAGCTTGACACGGATTTTTTCAGCAGCTAGTAACTCATTGACCGTATCCCATTGGGCAACGTAGTCACCTACCACACCAACAGTGACTTCACGAAAATCATCGCTTGCGTAGCTCGTAGAGATCAAACTCGAAGTGAAGGCGCAAGCGCAGCCGATTGTGATTAAAGATTTAAGGAAAATACGTTTATTCATTTTTTTGTCTCCAAAAAGTTAAAGATAAAAATTAGTGGGAAGTTTTTCGAATAATCCACTGTCCGAAACACTGTACGATCGTGATTACAGCCAAAATAATGATGACCGTGAGCCAAATCATGTCGCGGTAGCCCATTTGATAGCCGTAACGAATCGCAAAGTCGCCCAAACCTCCTGCACCGATTGCGCCGGCAATCGCAGTTATGCCGATAAAGCTCACAAAGGTAATGAGTGTGACTCGGGTAATGCCGGGGATGGATTCTCTTAAGTAGACGCCGAAGATGATTTGTGGCACAGAAAAGCCCATAGCAAGGCTTGCTTCAATGAGACCGTCGTCTAAATCACTTAAAACAGACTCGATTTGACGGGCAAAAAAGGGAACAGTTCCGAAAACTAGCGCTACAAATGAACCGGTGACACCGGAGCCTGTCCCTACTAAAAATCGGCTCAATGGAATTAACAGAACGATCAAAATGATGAAGGGAATCGAACGAATGATATCGATACTCTTATCCAGCCCTAAGAAGATCCAGGACTTTTGCCAGAGGCCGCCTTGCCGGGTGATAACGAGTAAGACGCCGATTGCCACACCGAGAAACCAGGCAATGCTGCCCGAGACTGCGACCATAGTGGCAGTTTGCCAAAAGCACTCGAGAAGCTCCGGGCCCAAGCGATCAATGTGCGGCAAGAAATAAGTAATGACTTCGTTCATCTTAAGACCTCCACAATGACTTTTTGATCAATTAAAAATTGGCGAGCTTTTTCAATTTGATCGGCTCTGCCTTCTATAGCGACACCCAATTTCCCGACGATACATTGCTTGAAATAATCAATGTTGCCGTAGATGATGTTGGCCTTAACTTCAAAGCGACGGTAAAGCTCACTCATAAGAGGCTCACCAGCCACTGCTCCTCGATAAGTTAAGAACCATACGGGCTGACTGGGTTTAATGCCTGTGATTGCGCTATTGAGTTTGACCAAGTCGGAAAAGGCTTCGAAATTGTCTGCCGCTTGTATAAAGCTCTTGGTAATAGGCGCTTGAGGGGCACTGAATACATCAACAATATCGCCTTCTTCAACGACAACCCCTTTTTGCATGACAGCAACACGGTCACAGATTTCTTTAATGACTTCCATTTGGTGAGTAATGACAACGACAGTGATGCCTAAACGTGTATTCACTTCCTTTAAAAGCTGCAAAATAGAGTGAGTTGTTTGGGGGTCTAAGGCACTTGTGGCCTCATCGCACAGCAGTACCTTGGGATCATTGGCAAGGGCACGGGCAATGGCAACACGCTGTTTTTGGCCGCCTGAAAGTTGTGAAGGATAGCTTTGAGCTTTGTCGCTTAAGCCGACAAGATCAAGTAGCTTTTTAATTTTTTGACTGCGCTCGCTGGCACTTAATTTCGTTAGTTTGAGCGGTAATTCGATATTTTCAAAAACCGTGCGAGAGGGCATGAGATTAAAGTGCTGGAAAATCATGCCTATTTTTTGGCGCACATGACGAAGCTCTTTGCCTTCGTAATAAGTGATGTCTTCTCCATCGATAATGACTCGGCCTTTTTCTGGTTTTTCTAATAAGTTAATGCAGCGAACGAGCGTGGACTTGCCGGCACCGGAAAAGCCGATGATGCCAAAGATTTCACCCTGTCGGATTGCAAGAGAGACGTCTTTAACGGCTTCAACAGTTTTGCCGTTTATCGCAAAGCTTTTTGATATGTTTTCAAGTTTGATCATCTTTTGATCCTTCGGTCACACCGGATGCAGATGCATCAAACTTTTTGAGCGTCAACTCAGAGCTGAAAATCTGAGGTCTCAATACCAAAAATAATTGGTGTGACGTCTAATTTAAATTGTTAAATGAAGGAGAAGAAATATCGTTCGTATTGAGACCTTCCGAACGATATTTTTTGCGGAGCTTGGTGCTCCGAAGGTCCTTAGAGCACCATCGTCATCATGCACATTCGCATTTCAAAAGCACAGTCAGCACTATTGGCCCTTAACTTGGCCGAAGCTGAACGCGTGATCTGAAACGTAAAGTGCATGGTTAATTCCTGTACTCTAAAAGTTAGAAATCTCGAAAGAGATGCTCTTAGGTTAGAGAAGTTTGAAGGGCAGTTCAAGAGGCCGCTCAAAAATATTTGCTGACTCTGAGTTCAAGTGCTTAGTTTGTACTAGCTCTCACTTAAGGATTTTTCCTTAAAAAGGCGGTAGATTGGATTAATCAATTAGTAGTAAAAAAGGAGCGTTAAAGTTCTATCAAAAGACTTTTTAACGCTCCCTTTGAGACTAGATCAGTCAGAAATTATTTTTTCATTCGATTGTCTTTTAAACCGACCGACAAGTTAAAGACCGGGTGTTCGGTCGTATGATCGACACGATCGGCGACAAAGTAACCCGTGCGCTCCAATTGGAATTTTTCATCGGGCTTAGCTTTGGCCAAAGCCGGCTCAATAAAGCCTTCAACCACTTTGAGACTATCGGGATTTAAAAGCGTACGATAGTCAGCATCTACGGCATCGGGTTGAGCAACAGCAAAGAGTCGGTCATAGAGGCGGAATTCTGCTTTAACTGCAGTCTTGGCATCCACGAAATGGATAGCTGCTTTGGTCTTTACAGTTTCCGAACCGGCGCTACCGCTCTTCGTTTCAGGCAGGTAGCGGCAGTGAACGGCGACCACTTTACCGTTTTCGTCCTTATCTACAGAGGTCGGTACCACAACATAGGCGTAGCGCAGACGTACGGGTTTAGCTTCAGAACCATCTGCTGGAATGGTTAAGCGGCGATAGCCCTTGGGGGGCACTTCAGCAAAGTCACTTTCATCAATCCAGAGTTCTCGAGAGAAAGTGAGTTCGCGCGTACCTAATTCGGGCTTTTGAGGATGGTTCGGAGCCGTGAGTGTTTCGGTTTGGTTTTCCGGATAGTTGTCAATAATGAGCTTTAACGGATGAACCACACCGATGCGACGCAAGGCGCGGCCTTCCAGGTCTTCGCGTAGGCAGGCTTCCAAAACAGAATAATCAATCAGACCGCCCGCAACACGGGAAACACCGCAGCGCTCAGCAAAAAGCTGAATGGCTTCTGGGGTGTAGCCTCTTCTGCGTAGACCGAAAATGGTTGGCATACGCGGGTCATCCCAGCCGTTAACAAGGTTTTCCTTCACTAACTGGATGAGTTTGCGCTTACTCACTACGACGTGTGAAAGGTTCAAACGATTAAATTCGTACTGATGAGACAGCAAGAAGAAATTGGGGCGCACAACGTCAAGCGCAGCTTGTAAGAGCGGCGTGTAGTGCTCAGGCTGCGTCAAAAGCAAAGCCCAGAAAGCCTCGGCCCGGATACCCAATAACTTTTCAGGTCCGAGGTTATCGCTCCAGGCATCAAGAATTTCAGCCAAAGCTTTTTCAGAGGCACTCAGTCCAAGCTTATTGCGGTGCTGATAACACGCGCGCATAAAGGCAAGGGCACGATCGTCTTCACCCTTGCTCATCTTAAGCAGCAGGCTCTTGGCCTCTTCAAATTGAGGAGCACGCAAAACGGGGATGGAACGCTCAAGTGCCCAGTCATAGAAAGCGCGTTGATCTTCAAATTCAAGCGTGCAGATCGAATGGGTGATGTTTTCGAGCGTATCTTCAATCGGGTGAGCAAATGTGTACATCGGATAGATGCACCACTTATTGCCTGTGCGGTGATGTTCAGCAAAGCGGATACGGTAAATTGCAGGGTCACGCAGGTTGATATTGGGGCTTGCCATATCGATTTTGGCACGCACAACCATGGAGCCTTCAGCATGTTTGCCTTCGCGCATTTCACGGAAAAGACGAAGATTTTCTTCAATCGGACGGTCACGGTAGGGAGAGTCCTTACCGGGTTCAGTTAAAGTGCCGCGATTGGCGTGCATTTCTTCAGGAGTTTGCTCATCAACGTAGGCAAAACCAGTCTTAACCAAGTGCTCAGCGCAGTCATACATCCACTGGAAATAGTCGCTTGCAAAGTAGAGATTGTCTTCCTTGCCGTGCTTCCAATCAAAGCCGAGCCATTGAACAGATTCCTTGATGGAGTCTACGTACTCCTGATCTTCCTTGACGGGGTTTGTATCGTCAAAGCGCATATGGCAGTAGCCGCCATAATCACGGGCAAGGCCGAAATTCAAGCAAATACTTTTAGCATGACCGATATGCAGATATCCATTCGGTTCGGGCGGAAAACGCGTACGAATGCGGGCAGGATCTTCTACACCATTTTGAGCCTGCTCACTGTAAGGGGCAGGATGACCGCACCACAGTCTCGGGCGGTTGGCGTTGCGAGCCAAATCTTCATCAATAATATTGCGAATAAAGTTGGTGACTTGAGCACCGTTTTCTTTGTTTTCCGTCGTGGACATACGATAGTCTCAAATATGAAGCAATAAGAAACTTCAAATTTTAATGCTTTTCTATCGAGTTAGCTTGAAATTAGTAGGCGCTCTTAGGATAAATGCGTTATAGCCGGTTTTTTTTCTGGTTCAAATCGAGGTGCGACAGAAGTGATTTCAATGTCTTGAGTCAGATGCGGGAACAAACTTGCAGATTGTTTAGAGATTGGGCTAAAAAAGCAACAGGAGCCTGTTTTCTACTCGATTGAGGCTCCTAAGATGAGTTTAGTGCATTTTTTGAATATGGATAATATGCTCCTCAGTGCCGCAGCAACCTTTTTTCTTTTTATCGCTCGGCCCGCAGCCAGCGCATCCGCAGCCGCAATCTCCGGCATTGCGATTTTTAATTTTAAAAACCACAACCCAAATCATGGCTAAAACAATCAAAATCAGCAAAAGCCAACTGATGCCATTCATCTTAAACTCTCATTAAAAATAGTTCTCAATAACTAATATCCTAGCATCAATCCGATCAGTCGGACAATCAAAGCCACGATCCAGGCAATGACACATTGAAAAATAGCTACGCCCAAAGCCCAGCGGCCGCCTAGTTCACGTTTAATGGTAGCGATGGAGGCTACGCATGGCGTATAAAGCAGGCAAAAGACAAGTAAAGCCAAAGCAGTGAGCGTACTGAGAGCTGCTGTTAACGCTTCGGTAGAACCAAAAAGAACGGAGAGGCTACTGACAACGCTTTCTTTAGCCATAAAGCCACCGATTAAGGCTGTGGTAATGCGCCAGTCATCAAAACCCAAGGGGGCAAAAATCGGGGAGACCCAGCCAGCGATTACTGCAAGGATACTCATCTGAGAGTCTTCGACCGGATTGAGCTGAAAATCAAAGGTCTGCAGGAACCAAATGATAATGGTAGCGACAAAGATCACGGTAAAAGCTCGTTGCAAGAAGTCTTTTGCTTTATCCCAAAGCAAAAGCATTACATTTTTTGCACCGGGCATACGGTAGTTGGGCAATTCCATCACAAAAGGAACGGCTTCGCCTTTAAAAATAGTGTTTTTCATGAGGTAGCCCAAAAGCACAGCTACAACAATACCCAGCAGATAAAGGCCAATCATAATGAGAGCGCCTTCACCAGGGAAAAAAGCTGCGACAAAAAAGGCATAAATAGGAAGTTTTGCCGAGCAGCTCATAAAGGGCGTGAGCAATATCGTCATTTTACGGTCGCGCTCGGAGGGCAAGGTACGGCTTGCCATCACCCCTGGTACTGTACAACCAAAGCCAATTAGCATCGGTACGATACTGCGGCCAGACAGACCGATACGTCTTAAAAGCGTATCCATTACAAAGGCTACGCGCGCCATGTAGCCGCTGTCTTCCAAAAAGGAGAGAAAGAAAAAGAGCACAACAATCGTAGGCAAGAAACTTAGCACACTGCCTACGCCGTTAAAGATGGCATCGATGATAAGCGAGTGAATCGAAGCGTTGACTTCAAGCGCAGTTAAAGTCTGATCAGTGTAGTCGGTTGCCAGACCGATTAACCAGTCTAAGCCATCATTGAGCCAAACACCGATCACATTGAAAGTGAGCCAAAAAACAAGCGCCATGATGGCGATAAAGGCGGGGATGGCTGTAAAGCGTCCTGTCAACACCTCGTCGATCTGAAGGCTTCTGATATGCTCACGGCTTACCCGTGGTTTTACGACAGTTTGTGCGCACACCTTGTCAATAAAAGAAAAACGCATGTCAGCAATGGCGCTCGCGTGATCCAATCCGCGCTCGGCTTCAAGCTGCTTGATGATATGGGCAATTGTGCGCTTTTCATTTACATCAAGACTGAGTTGATCCATGATAAGTGTGTCGCCTTCAGCAATTTTGCTTGCTGCAAAGCGAAGCGGTATTTTTGCCTTTTGTGCGTGGTCTTCAATAATGTGCATGATGCTGTGAAGACAGCGGTGCACAGCGCCTCCGTGTTCATTGGCATCGCAAAAATCCTGCACAGCTGGAGGCTCTTGAAATTTTGCAACGTGAAGGGCGTGATCAATTAATTCTTCAATGCCTTCTGCCCGGCTAGCAGAAATGGGTACAACCGGCATCCCCAGGAGCGCTTCCATTTCATTAACGCGAACCGAGCCTCCATTTGCCTTTACTTCATCCATCATGTTGAGAGCCAGTACCATGGGGCGACCTAACTCCATAAGCTGCATCGTGAGATAAAGGTTGCGTTCAATGTTGGTGGCATCAACAATATTGATAATCGCCTTGGGGTTTTCTTTCAGAATGAATTCCCGCGAGACAATTTCTTCATTGGTGTAGGGTGAAAGTGAGTAAATACCCGGTAAGTCCGTCACTAAGGTGTCGCTGTGGCCGATGATTGAGCCGTCTTTTCGATCTACAGTGACACCCGGGAAATTTCCCACGTGCTGATTGGATCCCGTGAGTCGGTTAAATAAAGTTGTTTTGCCGCAGTTTTGGTTGCCTGCCAGTGCAAAGGTAATCAGTTCACCTTCGGGCAGCGGATGCTCGTGTTCTTTTACGTGATATTTCCCGCCCTCGCCATAACCCGGGTGAGAAATTTCTTCGACTTCAGGTTTGGGAGCAACGACCGGTTCCGAGTCACGAATATCGGTAATCGTAATGGCCTGGGCCTCGGCGACACGAAGCGTCAGCTCATAACTTCTGATACGTACTTCAATGGGATCTCCCATTGGAGCACGCTTGACCATTGTGACAGTGGCCTGGGGAATCAGTCCCATATCGAGGAAGTGTTGACGAAGAGCGCCGCTCGCACCAACCGATTCAACGGTCGCACTATGGCCGATTGGCAGATCATTTAAAGTAACGGGCATCTTTTAAATTCTTTCTTTTTATTCACACAGTTAGCTGTGTTTCTCGCAAGCCTTGCATTCTAAATCACAATTCAATAGTTCGTATTCAAAAGAGAAAAAAATTAAGAAATGTCGACTAAAGAATTGAATTGGAAAACAAATAAGTTTTTGTTTTTATTAAGTAAAATGGCTAATTTGTCGCCAAAAACCTCATTTTACAATGTCAGTTACGCATGACTAAAAAAGAAGAGGAGCGACACAATGCTTGAACTCAATCGGAGAAATCTCTTTAAACTGTCTGCAACATTAGCAGGAACTTTTATGGCAGGCAAAACGTTAAGTACTACCGCAATGGCTGCAGAGGCTAACTTCACGCCCAGTGAGAAAACACCGCTACTTTTAAATTTCAATGAAAACTCACTCGGTATGGCTCAGTCGGCTAAGCAGGCTGTACTCAAAAGTTTGGACGGTGCTTTTCGCTATCCCGATGCAGCACGAGCTCAATTAATTGAAGCGATTGCGAAAAAATTTGCATTGAAATCCTCCCAAGTGGTTTTAGGCAATGGCTCTTCTGAAGTTATCCAGGCCGCTGTCGAAGCTTTTAGCCACAAAGCACAAAAAGCCAGGCAGGCTGTGCAATTGATTGTGCCTGATCCCACCTTTAATTACGCTGAGCTTTATGCATCTGCGATTGGCATTGAAGTTATAAAAGTTCCTTTAGTGAAAGAATCTTTGGGTTTGGATTTGGTGCAAATGAAATCCAAGGCGCAGGCTTTTAAGGGACTTTCAATTGTCTACATCTGCAATCCCAATAATCCCACTGCGACAATTGCGGATGCAAAGGTGCTTAACGATTGGTTCAACCAAAAATCCACACACACGGTTTTTATTGTGGATGAAGCCTATGCAGAATTTGTCACGGATAAGAGTTTCAGAAGTGCGGTTGAAAATGTGAAAGCCGGCAGTAACCATATTGTTGTCACCCGGACATTTTCCAAAATTTACGCCATGGCGGGTTTACGTATTGGTTACGGTTTAACAGATGAGAAAACTGCAAAATTACTCAATGACTTTGTGTCAATTGATAACACCAATACGGCGGGAGCCGTTGCTGCTTTGGCAAGTCTTAATGACGATCTCTTTTTTGAAAAGAGCCTTCAGAGCACGAATCTTGCCCGCAAAATCGTCACTGATGCTTTGGACGAATTGGGTTTAAAGTATTTGCCTTCACAGGCGAATTTTATTTTCCATGAAATTAAGGGCGAGCATCAGACATACAAAGACCGAATGGCTAAGGCGCATGTTTTTGTTGGCCGCGAGTTTGCGCCCGCTGTGGGCTATAACCGGCTGACGCTTGGTACGGCTCAAGAAATGCGAGCATTTGTGAAAGTTTTAAAGTCATTTAGACAAAAAGGTTGGATTTAATATTTAAGAAAAAAACGGTTGGTTCCGATTCACGGCGCCAACCGTTTTTAAAAAATCAATGCGGCAAGCGTTTAATTAAAACAGAAGTGTCGCTGCGCCCTTCGCCTTTGGCTTGAAGTTCTCCGTAGAACTGATCAATGAGCGCGACAGTAGGAAGTGTTGAGCCGTTTTTCTTCGCTTCAGCCAAGCATAGTCCCAAATCTTTTCTCATCCAGTCGATTGCAAATCCGAAATTAAATTTGCCCTCAATCATGGTGCCGCCACGGTTATCCATTTGCCAGCTTTGGGCAGCACCTTTACCGATTACTTCAAGGACGAGCTTCATGTCTAAGCCCGCATTTAAACCGAAAGCGATTGATTCGGAAAGTGACTGCACAATACCTGCAATACAAATCTGATTGCACATCTTGGCGAGCTGTCCGCAACCCACCTCTCCGATACGGGTGACAGCCTGAGCAAAGGCCATGACGGTTGGGCGGGCTTTTTCAAAGGTCTCCGCATCAGCGCCGCACATGACGGTCAAAACACCATTAACGGCACCGGCTTCGCCGCCCGAGACAGGAGCGTCCATAAAGTCCAATTCCATTTCTTTGGCTTTTTGGTGAAGTTCTCTAGCAACCTGTGCGCTATCGGTTGTGCAGTCGATAAGCACTGCTCCTTTTTTCATACCGGCAAAGGCACCGTCTCTGCCTAGCACTACACTTCTGAGATCGTCGTCGTTGCCGACACAGGTGAAAACGAAGTCAGCGTCCTGGGCAGCTTCTCTGGGGGTAGTTGCAATGAGCCCGGTGTACTCAGAAGCCCATTTTTTAGCTTTTGAGGTTGTGCGGTTATAAACCGTTACGCGGTGACCGGCCTTGGCGAGGTGCCCTGCCATCGGATAACCCATCGTACCCAAGCCGATAAAGGCTACAGTCTTGGGTTCACACTTTTCATACACTTTTGCCATGATAGAAGTCCTTATGCGAAAAGCGCCTGAGTTAAACTCAAGCGCTTTCAATTAAGTTGGGTTATTAACGCACACCGCGTTCCTTAATGGTGGCTTGTGCAATTTGCACGCATTTTCTAGCAAGCGTTGCAGTCGGGTCAACGATAGCAACTTTCTTTCCGGCCACTTCAAAGTCATCGGTTTCGTGGAAAATCAAAGGCAGTTCCGTGCAGCCTAAAATCAGCACATTGCAGTCATAGGTCTTCACGAGATACTCGGCACCACGATAGAGGTCATCGTAGCACTCGCCCGTGGTGTAACCGGCTTTAGCGCCTTTGGGGCCATAGATGGCTTTCATAACGCTTTGCTGATGGTCCTCATCGGGCGTATACATCTTCATGCCCATTTTTTCGGCTTTTTTGCTGTAAATGCCGGTAGCAATCGTGCCGCTTGTGGCCATTAAACCCACTCGGGCGTTGTCACCAAATTTGGCTTTAATTTCATCGAGCATGGTCTGCTGCATATCGATGAAGGGAACGTTGAGGTGGCGAAGCATGCGCGGCAAGAAGGCGTGAGCCGTATTGCACGGGATGATGATATAGTCGCAGCCGTCACGTTGCAGGCGCTTGGCACAGTTATACATGGCAATTGTCGGATCGGGACCACCATTTAACAGGCAAGCGGTGCGGTCATCAATTTGCGGATTTTGTTCAATGACCACTTTGAAGTGTTCCTGGTCATTTTTAGCCGGAGTGGCCTTAACGATTTTGTCATACAGATCAACTGTCGCAGCCGGTCCCAAGCCGCCGATCAAACCGAGTTTAAAGGGCTTTGGCAGTTTTTGAGTGGAGTGTGTGAGGGCTGCCTTGGCAAACACTTCAAAAACGTCCATGACCGGCAAGCCTAGCTTTTGTAACTCTGCTGTATTCAAAGCAAACTGCGTGCAGTTGGGGACAATGACTTCTGCACCCTTTTGCATCAGATGGTGGCAAATTTGACTCAATGCTTTGACAGTATCTTCGGACGGCCCTTGAGCACGAATCTTTTCGCGCAGCTCGTCAAGCGTCTTTTGATCTTCTTCAGAAGCAAAAATCATCTTCATTTGCTTGGAGAGATCACAGGCGCCCGAGGCACATCCTGCAGCGTTTGCAGCATCGAGCACGCCCATCGCAGGGACCTTTTCGCCCATCTGGCTCATCAGGGCTTCTTTCATATCGAGAATCGGCGTTTGGATTTCACGCTGAATTTCATGGATATAAGAGCCGCACTTAAAATCAGGCACGAGGATTAAATCGACGCCCATTTCAGCCAGAAGCTCTGCTTCATTGAAAATAAAGATCTTTCTGTCGCTGACAGCAAAGACAGGATCGGGGTCAATTTTGAAGTTGTCTTCAGTCATGACAATACTTAACTCATCATCGCCTAAAGACAAAAGCTGAGTTTTTACCTCCATTGCGGCGCGGCGATTTAAACCCGCCACAATGCCGATTGTTTTCTTTTGGCTCATCGATCGTACCTCTCAAACACAAAATAAATTAGACAAGCTCACACATCGAACCGCCCACGGGTTCGATTCTGTTCGCTCCGCTAATTAGAGTGTAATACAATCCCAAGAGTTCAATCGGATTAATTTTTGAAAAATCTCTCAGGCAATTCATGGCAGCTCAAAAAGAAAAAATACTGGTAACGGGCGGGGCGGGTTTTATCGGCTCGCACTTTGTTGATACGGCCTTGGCCAGCGGCTACTCGGTTCTGACGGTAGATAAACTCGACTATTGCGGCAACTTACTCAATCTTGAATCAGCTCAAAAGAAAAAGTCTCACAAATTTCTTCAGGCCGACGTCGCAGACAGCGCCGCCATGCTGGAAGCTTTTAAAAGCTTTAAACCGCATGCCGTGGTGCATCTGGCCGCACAAACCCATGTGGATCGCTCAATCGATAATCCGCAGACCTTTATTGACAATAATGTCACTGCCACGCAGCGGCTCTTGGAAGTAAGCCGCGAGTATTGGAAAGGCTTAAGGGGCGAGAAAAAAGAGCGCTTTCGCTTTATTTATGTCTCAACCGATGAAGTGTACGGCTCTCTGGGTCCGAATGATGCTCCCTTTACCATTGAGAGCCCCTATCGGCCGACAAGCCCTTATGCAGCGAGCAAAGCCGCCGGCGAAATGATCGCTTTAAGTTACTGGCGCACATTCGGTTTTCCTGTGATTGTCGAGCACGCCTGCAATAATTACGGTCCGCGTCAGTTTCCCGAAAAACTCATTCCTTTGATGATTGACCGTGCCCGAAGCGGTATGACGCTGCCCGTATACGGAACCGGACAAAATGTCCGCGAGTGGATGTACGTCACCGATCACGCAGCAGCGCTTGTGAGCATTTTGCAAAAGGGGGAAGCGGGTCGGATCTATAACATCGGTACCGGTGAGGAGGTCCCGAACATTAAGCTTATTCGGGCATTGTGTACGCTTATGGATGCAGCTTGCCCGGGTCTTTTGCCTTTTGAAGAAGCGATTACTTTGGTGACCGACCGCCCGGGACATGATTTCCGATACGCCATGGATAGTGCAGACAGTCTCAAAGCTTTGGGTTTTGCTCCGAGGGTGCGTTTAATTGAAGGACTGCACAAGACCCTTCAGTGGTATTTGGATAACGACAAATGGCTTGAAAGCGTCAAAGAAGGTGCCTACGCTCAGTGGGTGAAGCGCTATGGGAAGATCAAATGAGAATTGAAAAAAGCGACTTTGAGGGGATTTTGAAAATTTTCCCCGATGTGCATCGGGACAATAGGGGGTTATTTGCTGAACTTTGGCAGGTCACCCGCTATGAAGATTTGTGGCCGGAGTTAACCTTTGTGCAGGATAACTTTTCTGTTTCCAAAAAAGGCACATTAAGAGGACTGCATTTTCAAAAGCGCCACCCGCAGGGAAAATTAATCACGGTGCTCTCGGGTGAAATTTTTGATGTGGCGCTCGATTTAAGAAAAAACTCCCAAACTTTCGGCCGTGTCTACAGTACGAAACTTTCTTCAGAGGATCTGTGTCAGCTTTATATCCCTGAGGGCTTTGCCCACGGCTTTTTGACCTTATCTGATACGGCCTGCGTCTTTTATCGATGCACGGACTTTTATCATCCGGAAGATGAGGGGGCGATTTTGTTTAACGACGCCAACTTAGGCATTCATTGGCCCGACGTGGGTGAACTCACCGTCTCGGATAAAGACCGGCGGGCAATGAGCTTTTTTGAGTGGCGCAAAAGCACTCTCTGAAAAAGTCTTTCTCTTTTTGGCACAATAGGGTCTTTTCTTTTGAAAGTAGCGAATAAGAAAAATGGTGAGTTTTATTGATAAATTAAATCCGCAGCAAAAGGCGGCTGTGACGCTGCCGGCAGAAAGCGCTCTGATTTTGGCCGGTGCCGGCTCCGGTAAAACCCGCGTGCTGACCACCCGCATTGCCTGGCTCATTGAAGAGCGGATGGCTAGCCCCATGGAAATCCTCGCCGTGACCTTTACCAATAAGGCCGCCAAAGAAATGCTCACCCGTATTCAGGCATCAATCCCTGTGAACACCCGAGGCATGTGGGTGGGGACTTTCCACGGGTTATGTAATCGCCTCCTTCGCCGCCACTTTAAAGAAGCGGGACTGCCTCAAACCTTTCAGATTCTGGATCAAACCGATCAGCTCTCGGCCATTAAGCGCTTAATGAAGGCGCACGCCATCAGCCAGGAAGAGTATCCGCCCAAAGAAGTGCAAAACTACATTGCAAGCGCTAAGGAAGAGGGGCTGCGCGCCAAGGACATGACGGCCGAGTTCGGCAAAAAAGAAAATATGGCCAAAATCTATGCGCTCTACGAAGAGCAGTGTAACCGCGAGGGTGTAGCGGATTTTGGCGAACTGCTTTTGCGAAGCTATGAGCTTTTGGCCCGCAATGAGATGATCCGTCATCACTATCAGGATCGGTTCCGCTTTATTTTGGTCGATGAGTTTCAGGACACAAACCGCCTGCAGTACAAGTGGCTCAAGCTTTTGGGTGGCTTTTCACCGGCGGGTGTCCGTGAATTTAATGAAAACTGTGTTTTTGCCGTGGGCGATGATGACCAGTCAATTTACGCTTTCCGAGGCGCCAACGTCGGCAACATGATGGATTTTCAGAGAGACTTTCAGATCCGTCATCTCATCAAACTGGAGCAAAATTACCGCTCTTTCGGTCATATCCTGAACGCCGCCAATGAACTCATTGCGCATAACGATGACCGCCTGGGTAAAGACCTCTGGACGAGTGCCGGCGAAGGCGAGCGGATTCGTGTTTTCCGCGCAAGCGACGACCGAGATGAAGCACAGTACTGCGTGCAGGAAATTCGAGAGGCAATGGGGCGCGGCGTCAAAAAGCATGAAATGGCGATTTTGTACCGCTCAAACGCCCAAAGCCGTGTGATTGAACAGGCGCTTGTCGCCTCCGGCATTCCCTATCGCGTCTATGGCGGTCTGCGCTTTTTTGACCGAGCTGAAATTAAGCACGCATTGGCTTATTTGCGCTTAATTGAAAATCCGAAAGACGACACGGCGTTTTTGCGTGTAGTGAATTTCCCGATGAGAGGCATCGGCGCAAAAAGTATGGAGACACTGCAGCAAAAAGCGCTCGCAGCCAATGTAAGCCTCTATGAAGCCGCTCAAGCCTTAGAAGGCGCAGCCGGCACGAAGCTTCGTGCTTTTACGGAGTTAATCGATGCGATGAGATTTGAGTACTCATGCCTGCCGCTACCGGAGATGATTGCTGCGGTAGTGGAACGCTCGGGTCTTTCCGAACACTACAAAAAAGAGCGTGAAGGTCAGGAGCGCCTTGAAAACCTGGAAGAACTGCAAAACGCCGCTCAAGCCTACCTCAAGGAAGAAGGCATCAGCATTGATGCCCGAAGCGATGAGGTGGAAGCCGATGGGGCAGAAGATGAGATGACCTCTCTTGCAGGCTTTTTATCGCATGCGGCGCTTGAAGCAGGGGACAACCAGGCTCAAAAGGGCGACGATGCCGTGCAGTTGATGACGGTTCACGCCGCAAAGGGCTTGGAATTTGATGTGGTCTTTATCACGGGTCTTGAAGAGGGGCTTTTCCCGCACGCCAACAGCGCCAATGATCCCAAGGGGATGGCCGAAGAGCGGCGCCTCATGTATGTGGCCATTACTCGCGCGCGCAAAAACCTTCATTTAAGTTTTGCTCTTTCTCGGATGTTGAGGGGCCAGTACATGGATTCGGGTCCGAGTCAGTTCTTAAATGAAATTGATGAAGAGCACCTCTTGTTCCTTTATGACCGCAAGCGCTCAATGGCGATTGAAGATGAAGATCAGTCCTTAAGCTGGTCTGATGGGTATTCTTCCCGCTCCCGTCGATCAAGAGACTATACGGGCGGTTATGGTTCTTCAGGTTACGGGCGCTCAAGATATGGTTCGGGTTCCGGTTATGGCGCAAGATCGGGTTCATACGGTGCCTCAACCGGATTTGCCCGAGCCAAGATGGATCCTGCTGCTCAAAAGATGGCAGCCAAAGCGGAATTTAAGGGCTTTGCGATCGGCAATCGAGTCCGTCATGCCCGATTCGGGGAAGGCTCTGTTGTGGGCCTCACGGGCCTGGGAGACGATGCCCGTATTCGGGTGCAGTTTGATGATGTAGGCACCAAAGAGCTTCTTTTGTCTTTGGCGAAACTAACCAAGCTTTAGTTTTGAGCAAGTGCATTTTCAGGTATGCCACTAGGTGTGGCATACCTGAAATACTCAGAGTCTTTCTTGAGGCTTTCAGAATAGTTTTTCAGAGCCGTTCAATATTTCTTCTGTATCTTTTTGCAAATCTTTTAACGACAAACCTTTAATAAAAATCTGTTTGTTTTGGACAGTCGGATTTTGATCCAAAAAGGCTGAAACTTTATTGGCAAGCAGGTGTGCAGAGTACTTCAGACAATTGCGTTTGATTTCAAAAAAGTAAGCTGAGCTACCGTCCATGGCAATCAAATCAATTTCGTTCTGACCCCTTCTGTCCCACCAGTGACCTAAGGTTTCGAATCTTTTTGAAGTTCGGAAAAGTTCAAAAAAAAGTTGCTCCAGAGCGCGTCCGGAAAATGTTTCATAACGCTCTAAGAAATTCATTTTCAGAGCATCGTAATTATTCTGGGAGATTAAAGAAGCTTTAGATTGAACAAAAGCAAACCAGAAAGCCAAATATCTGTCTGCGATGAAGTATCTCGCTTTGCGTTCATTTTTGGCAAAAAGAGGGGCCTCTTTAGTAATGAGTTCATACTGTTTTTCCAAGCGTGACAAGGCACCGCTCACACTGATCTCACCCACGATGTTTTGAAGTTCTTCACGTTTTGTAACGCCGGAAGCAATGGCTTGCAAAAGAGTTCGGTTAACGGCTCCTTCGGAGCGAAATTCGTTAGCTAACAGAATTTCTCCGTCCATGATGAATTTAGAGCCTGACTGAAAAATGCTCTCAGCCATTTTCTTTATCGTTGTGGCTCCTCGGTCCATTAAATCTTCAACAAACCAGGGGATGCCGCCTGTGACTGAGTACAATCCGAGCAAATCATCCGGAGAAAAGCGGGGATGGTAATCATTCAAAATTTCTTCTAAAACGGAGATACCGAAAGGTCTGACCTGAATGAAACGGTCCACTCGACCGTACACTGGTTCGCTGTATTCGTTAAAGATGTTTCGCATTGCCGAGGCAATGGATCCGCTCATCATCAAAAAGACTTGTGAGCTCCTTTTGTTAATGTCCCAAACTTTTTGAACTTCTGACCAAAAAGAAGGCTCAATCATATTGAGATCCTGACATTCGTCAATAGCGACATTAATGCGCTGCGTTTTACCTAAAAACAGCAAATATTCAATGACCTGTGATAGTCGTTCGCATTGAGGAGCAAAACTCGTACCCAAAACGGAAGCAATTGTCTGAAGCCAATCTTTAATGAGTGCACCGGGAGCAATTCGGGAAGCAAACAGATAAATAAAAGGAATCCCTTGCTCATCTCGCATGGTTCTTAAAATAAGTTCAGTTTTTCCCACCCGCCGTCTTCCGGTAATCACAACAAGGCGAGAAGTTTGAGTAGCAGAGACTAAATAACTTTCTTCGTGCAGAACTTTTTGTTCAAGTTCGCGATCGTAATACTTTTTCATAGCAATTAAATTTGTTCGAGATTAGAACGTTCGTCACTCGAACGTTCGAGATGCGAACATTATACTTTTTTCCTAAAAATTAGGAAAAAAGTTAGCTTCGTATTTTGAGACTAAAAATACGAAAAAAAATCTGCAGAAGCTAGAATAAGACCGTTAGATTTTTGGTTTGAGGCATTTGGATGTTAAAAAAAGACTTTGAAACCTTAAACGGAATGCATTGGTCAATCGGAGCGTTTGATTTTGATATTCCTTTTATTGGTGATACAGAAAAAGCAACGTATATTTTTAATCAAAATCTGGTGGACATTACATGGAATTGCATGAGAACACTAGAGCAGAATCCGTCTACGTTGCCTCAGACCAGAACAATTCTGAACGGAAAGTCAGTTGATGGGTTCGATGTTAATGATCTTCTTCAGGTTAAAAATTACGGCGATGGTGCCAGAGAGCTTGTCCGTTTGTTAAGAGCGGGAGAGTTCGGTGTAAATATCGGGACGGCTTGTGCATTGCATCGGTTTGTTGGTTTTAAGGATGCTTTGGAGTGGGGGACTCTTCGAAATTTAAATACCGGCATCCACGATGTTGAGTATGTGCCGCCATCTTTTGAGAAGCTGCCTTCGCTCGCTGAGAAAGGTTTTGAGTTTTTGACTTCTGAAGTTAAGGATCCTAAGGAACAGGCAGTCGCGGTTTTCTTATTTATGGCCCGAACGCAATTTTTCTTTGATGCAAACAAAAGAACAGCATCATTGATGATGAATGGCTGTCTGATGTTAAACGGATACTGGCCCATTACAGTTTTGAATCAGGAAAGCGTGGAATTTCATCAAAAATTGGGGCAATTTTATGAATCAGGCAACGCTGATGAAATGATGGCTTTCTTTGAGAAAACTGTTAAAAAGCTCTATATACAAAACAAACAACACCGTCCCAATCATTGAGGACTGAAAATTCAGCGCGATCCGCTTAAGTTACTCTGACTTAAGCCTGTCGTTGAGTAGGCCGCTATGTGTTTCTCCTCGAGAAAACTCTTCAAAAAGAAAGCATTTCTTTTCCAACACACGACGGCTCGGTCGTCAATTTTTGTCTGATAATTTGTTCCGGTGACGCTCAGACATCAAAAACAGATAATTTTCATGACTGGTATGAATACCAGTATCTTTTTAAATTCTTGGGATTGACAATATGATCAGAGTTGGTCCCGAGTATAGACAATGAGAACAACATTGCGCGGCCCTCTGACGATGCTCTCAGGGGTGCTGCTTTTTTCCACTAACGGTTTTTGGCAGGCGGTAGCGCCCGAGGGCGCCACACCCTATGTGATCGGTGCCGCGAGACTTCTCATCGGTACGGTTACACTTGCGCTTTGGTGCCTCATTCGTTATCGAAAAATCCATCTCATCGGTTGGCATTGGAAAGCAGTCTTCACATATGCCATCTGTCTTTGGCTCTATCAGATCCTTTTTTTTAACGGCGTGCTCTTAATCGGTGTTGCGATCGGCACAGTCATATCTATTGGCTCAACACCTATTTTTGCAGGACTCATTCAGGCCGTTTTGTTCAAAAATAAACCCGATGGCTTGTGGTACATTGCAACGCTTTTGGCAATCGCCGGCCTGATTCTGGTCAATATGGTTGAAGGAACAGACTTTGCCTGGTACGCGGTTTTCATGCCGCTTTTAGCCGGCCTTTGCTCAGCAATTAACGTAATGGCAGGGCAGTCGGTTTCTCAGACGCATTCCGCTGAAGAAGGCATGGCGCTTGTCATGTTCTTTTCAACGCTATTGATGATTCCGTTTTTTATCCTTTTTCCGACCGATTGGCTTTTTACTTCCCGCGGAGCGCTTTGCGTGGGAATGCTGGGTGTCGTTAACGCCGCTCTTGCCTTTAGTTTGCAGCTCGCGGGCTTTAAAAATACACCGACGCTCATTGCATCAACCTTAACCCTCGGTGAACCGATGGGAGCAGCCTTAATCGGCATTTTCATTTTGGATGAACCTTGTACGTTTGAGAGTGTCTTAGGGATCACCTTAATTTTCCTTTCAATCATTATTTTGGTTTTGGGACCGGAATTGAAGCACCGGATGAGTCAAAAAGGCAGAGCTCATTGAGTTGGAGAACAAAAAAATTCAAATAGCCCTTGCAATCTGAAAAATCCTCTGTTAATATACGCAACTCGCAACAGGCACGTAGCTCAGTTGGTTAGAGCATCACCTTGACATGGTGGGGGTCGTTGGTTCGAGTCCAATCGTGCCTACCAGTTTCGAAGAAGAAAGGAGTTTTTGATAACTCCTTTTTTTCGTATCCGGCGACAGCAATTTCTGTTTTCTTCCCGATTTTTTTATTTTGCGACTTTTCCGGTCAAAAGAGAGTGGAGTCTGCGTTCAATCTTCTGCAAAGGCTTCTTCTCTTGTCTGACGCCACTTAGGTATTAAAGTAGCGGCAAGAAGTGCCACTGCAGTTAAAAGAAGCACAGCGGAGATGGGGCTAGTGAAAAAGACGCTTGCGTCGCCTCTCGATAAGAGCATCGCCCGGCGCAGGTTTTCTTCCATCATCGGTCCCAGCACAAAACCTAAAATTAAGGGCGCCGGCTCACAGCGCAGCTGATAGAAGATGTAGCCCAGCAGAGCAAAAGCTGCCATTAAGACAATGTCATAGGTGTTGTAATTGATTGAATAGACGCCTATTGCGCAAATTGCCATGATGGCAGGAAACAGAAAGCGATAGGGGATTTTGAGAATCTGTACCCAAAGGCCTGCAAGCGGTAAATTCAAAATCACCAAAAAGAGGTTGCCGATCCACATCGAAACGATGAGTCCCCAAAAAAGATCGGGATTGGTGTGAATGACCTGAGGGCCCGGCGTGATATTCTGAATAATGAGTGCGCCCATTAAAAGCGCCATGACGGCGTTAGACGGGATCCCCAGGGTGAGCATCGGGATAAAGCTTGTCTGAGCGCCTGCGTTATTGGCTGCTTCTGGCGCTGCAACTGCACGAATGTTGCCTTCACCCACTGGGGTTTCTCCTGCCTTTTTAATGCGCTTTTCAATGGTGTAGGCCGCAAAAGAAGAAAGCATGGCACCGCCTCCGGGCAAAAGTCCCATGAGGCTTCCTAATAACGTTCCCCGAGTCATCGCAGGAAGGCTTTCGGTGATGTCTTTTTTTCTTGGCCAGGGAGACGCGACTTTAAGGGTTGAAGGGGAGCCTGCAGCTACCATCGCCTGGAGGTTTTTCAGAATTTCGGCTACACCATAAAAACCCATTGAAATCACGGCAAAGTCAATGCCGTCCTGAAGCGTGAGCGTATCAAGCGTAAAGCGCAATTCTCCCGTATTGATATCCGTGCCGACAAGTCCTAATAAAAGTCCTGTGATCACCATCGCAATAGCTTTGAGGATGTCGCCGTTTGAAAGAGCAACGGCGCCCACTAGGCCCAAAACCATGAGGCTGAAGTATTCCGCCGCACCGAAGTAAAGAGCAACTTCAGAGAGTATGGGACTTGCCAGAGCAATCAAAAGCGTTGCAACGGTGCCCGCTAAAAAACTTGCAATAGCGGCCACGCCCAAAGCGCTTCCTGCTCTGCCGCGTCGGGCTAATTGATGGCCGTCAATGCAGGTAACAAGCGAAGCGGCCTCTCCCGGTATATTCATCAAAATGGCAGTGGTAGAGCCCCCGTATTGGCTGCCGTAGTAGATGCCCGCAAGCATGATGACGGCAGCGGTTGGATCGAGCGCATAGGTAAGCGGCAAAAGAAGTGCAAGCGTTGCCACGGGTCCCAGTCCCGGCAGTACGCCCACAAGGGTGCCGATTAAAACGCCCAGGAAACAGTAGCCGAGGTTAGCTACCGTGAGCGCATTTTGAAAACCGATCAGAAGGTTTGAGAAGAGCTCAGTCATTGCGCCCACCCTTGAGGCCAAAGGCTTACCTCTAAACCGATACCCCAGACAAAAATAATAAGCACGAGTAAATCAACGGCTAAAGTGACCCAAAGCGCTTCTTTCATAGAGCGATTGTCGCTTGCAAAAGAAGAGCAAAAAACCAAAAGGGAGAGTGTAGCTAAAAGCCCTGCCGGTTCTAAAAGAAAAGCAAAGGCTAAAAGAGAAGCTCCAAGGATCGCTACTTTTTTAAAGGAAAAGCGATAGATGATTTCATGCGGCTTTTTGGGGCTTAATGTTCCTTTAACAGAAATGATAAGGCCCAGAAAAATCAGCAGATAGCCCAAAAGTCTCGGGAAATAGCCCGCAGCCATACGAGAAGCCTCTCCCATGGGTAAGTCGCTTGCGTTTAAAACGAAACCCAAGCCGATTAAGGCAAAAAAGAGACCGCCCACGGTATCGCGGGCTAAACGAGCATGAATCATCGAAAAGATTAACTTTTAAGTGACTGAACGAACGATCGGTATTTTACCTGCTCGGCTTCAATCCATTGAGAAAATGCCTGAGGTGATAAAAGTCTTACTTTGCCGCAGGCCGCTTCAAACTGTTTGTGCTTTTGTGCATCAGACAATATTTCGGAAACCTCTTTAAAAAGTGCTTCACGAACAGACATTGGCGTATTTTTAGGAGCCATGAGCCCAAACCAGGTGGAGATGTCCGCGTCAATACCAATTGAGTTTAAGGTCGGGGCGTTGATTTCGGGGAGCGGCTCAGCTACCGTTTGAGCCAAGACTTTGAGTCGCCCGTCGGCAATAGCTCCTCTCGCGTTACCGAAATTATCAAACATGAAGTCGGTTTCGCCGGCGTAAAGCGACAATTGCGCGGCCATGGCGCCCGCGTAGGGAACATGAACGGTTCGTAAGCCTTTTGCACTTAAAAGCGCATTGAGAACGTGGCCGGCTGAGCCCGTGCCGCCGGAGGCACAATTGAGTTTCCCCGGGTGCTTGGCGATGTATTGCATTAAGTCTGAGGCGTTTTTGACGCCGAGCCTATCCATTGACTTTTGGGTCATCACAAGTACATTGGGGGCATCGCTCAATAGTGCAACCGGTGCAAAATCATCGGGCTTATAAGGTAAATCATCAAAGAGCAAGGGATTAACGACCAAAGTGGCTAATGCGCCGATCACCAATGTCTGACCGTCTGTCGCAGCATTTCTGACTTCAAGCATTCCTCGAGCGCCGGCCGCTCCTGCACGATTATCGACAATTACACGGCCGTGCTGTGTTTTAAGCCCTTCTGCAACCATCCTTGCCGCGGCATCGAGAGGCCCTCCTGCCGGATAAGGCACGACGATTCTCATCCTTTGCGGTTTGGCAAAAGAAGGCAGGCTCAAAAGAGCTAAAGCAAGAGTAAATGCACGTCGGGAGAGCATCTGTGAGAAAAGTAAACTTCAGTGAGATCCATTTTAGAGATCTTCTTTGAAAAAGTTTGACTAGTGAGGCCAAGTGAAGTAATTTTCAAAATCATCAGTCGAGTTTTTTAGTGATGAACTCATTTGAGAATTTCTTTTCTACTTCGGCGGGAATGCTTTTGAGGCGTTGGGAAGCGGCTCAGATGGATGCGTTGCTTGCTGATTGCCTTGGGGAGAGTGCCTTGCAGTTAGGGGCTCCCTACGGGTCGCTACTGCGAAATGCCTCGCACGAAAGCCGCATATTGGGTACACAGTTGGGAACTGTGAGCGCTCAGGACTGCGCGACTTTAAAGCTTAATTTTGAAGCTTTGCCCTTTAGAGAAGATGTTTTCGATTTGGTGGTTTGCGTCCACGCTCTCGAATTCAGTCACAATCCCACACAGTTTTTCAGTGAAGTCTTCCGAGTATTGGCCCCTGAGGGGCGCCTTGTTGTTTTAAGTCTTAATCCTTGGGGCCCGTGGTGGATGCGGAAAAAAGAAAACCTTTTTGATTTTGATTCCCAAACGCATTTCAAACCTTTGGGAGTGTCTGAGGTAAAGGGCTACTGCCAAAAGTACGGCATCATTGATCGGGGGCGCTTTGGCGTGTACTGTCCGTCTTTAAGTGATAATCCTCAGAAGCTCGCCCGCTGGGGGTGGTGTGAAAAAGCAGGGGATCGTTGGTGGCCTGCTCTGGCTAACGCCTATATGTTAAGCATCGTTAAAAGAGAAGAAAAACCGGGACTGATCGGCAAATTGATTCCGAAAACGGGACTGCTGAAAAAAGACTGGGCGGGACAGACAGTCGCTACTCGAAACAGCAGTAGTTAGTTTTAAATTTGAAAATATCTACAGTAGGTTTTGGAAAATTTTCATAACAGAAAGTGGAAAATATTGATACTTTCTACCGGAAAAAGTTAATAGTTCAGAATGATTGTATTAATCGGACGCAGATACTTTCCATCAAGAGGACTTTGCGAACTATTTAGCCTAAGAAAAGAATCAAAGCATTTCCTGCCAACCTATGACAGATTCAGTTGTTAAAATACATCGCTTTAGTACAGTATTGTTTCTCATGGCAAACGTAGAACGTAAATTACACATTTGGACCGACGGAGCCTGTAAGGGCAATCCGGGACCGGGCGGCTGGGGCGCTTATCTCGTCTGGGGCGAAAGAAGTCTAGAGCTTTGCGGAGGCGAAGCACAGACTACCAACAATCAGATGGAGCTCACGGCAGTGATTGAAGCACTCTCTGCTATTAAGCGTCCGGTGCCCATGGTCCTGCATTTAGACAGTCAGTACGTCAAAAACGGTATTTTGGAGTGGATGCCGAACTGGAAGCGTCGCGGCTGGAAAACGGCAGCCGGAAAACCGGTTAAAAATGTTGAGTTGTGGCAGACACTCGATCAGTTGGTGAGTACGCACGATATTGAGTGGCGCTGGGTGAAGGGCCATGCCGGTGAGGCCGGCAATGAAAAAGCCGATGAACTCGCTAACCGCGGCGTGCCCCAAACGAAATAAAAGAGGAAAGCGCAAAAGATGGCTAAAACCTATAACCGACAAGTGGCATTGGATACTGAAACGACCGGTATGGATATCGAAGCGGGCAACCGTCTCATTTCCATCGGCTGCGTGGAAATTGTCGGTCGCTCCATTACAAAGAGAACCTTCTATAAGCTCATTGACCCGGAAAGAGAAGTCGAAGAAGGTGCGGCAAAAGTTCACGGCTACACGTGGGATAAGTTAAAGGGTAAGCCATATTTTGAGGATATCGTTGATGACTTTCTTGCTTTTATTAAGGGCAGTCAGCTCATCATTCACAATGCCGCTTTTGACGTTGCGTACCTTAACATGGAATTGGCTCGCATCGGCAAGGGGCCTGTTACGGATTACTGCGAGGGCGTGCTCGATACACTGCCTTTGGCAAAGTCTCTTCGTCCGGGTCAGCGCGTCAGTTTGGACGCTCTTTGCTCTGCCTACGGCATCAATAATACTGATCGTACGCTTCACGGTGCTTTAATTGACGCTAAGCTTCTCGCTCAAGTCTATTTAGCTATGACCCGAGGGCAGGAGACGCTCGATATCAGTGCCGTGGATATGAAGAGTCTGCCTGCCATGCCCGATGTGAGTAAGCTTCGCGTCGTTAAAGCCAGCACAGAAGAAGAGGCGCTTCACCTCAAAACGCTTGAAGCGATAGACAAAGAAAGTAAGGGCAATTTAGTCTGGAAGACTGAAGATAAAACACAGGCTCTTTAATTTTTAAAAGCGCATTAGGTCAAAGTTTTGTCAAAAACTTTCGGATTTTGTTACAAAAATGTCCCTTTAACACTGTATTAGTCCTGATGCGACCAGGGTAAACCTTAAGGTAACATTAAGCATCAAAAATAACCGGTAGTTAATCTTAAAAATGAATTTAAGATCTGTTTTAGTCATTTCTGCCGTGGCAGCAGTGGTGTTGGCAGGTTGTGGGGATAAAAAAGTTGCGACCGAAAGAGCGCCGATTGAAGTTCAGACATTGACGGCCACACCGACCACGGCTTTCCGATGGGTCGATACATTCGGTCAGACAGAAGGTGCTGAAGAAGTTGAGGTTCGTGCTCAGGTTTCAGGGGTGCTCAGAAAGTTAAATTTCAAGGAGGGCGAGCGGGTTAAAGCCGGTCAAACGTTGTTTGAAATTGAAAAAGAACCTTATGAAGCACAACTAAGACAAGCTCGGGCTCAGACTCAGCAGGCTAAAACAGAGCTTGTGAAAGCCCGGCGCGACGCCAAGCGAGCTTCCGAATTAATCAAGGTCAATGCGGTGAGTCGTCAGGAGTATGACGATGCGCAAAGTGCTTTGGCAGTGGCAAAAAGTGCATTGGCTCTCGCGCAAGCTCAGGAGCAAAATGCACAAATTGATCTCTCGCACGCTATGGTGCCCGCTCCCGTTGACGGTATTGCAGGAAAAAGTGAAGTCAATGTTGGCTCACTCATTACGTCCGGAACGACTCTTTTAACCTCTATTACGCAACCTGATACTTTGCGAGTGTCCTTTGCGATTGGTGACAAAGCGCTTGCAGGCGCCAAATTGACTAAAGACAATCTGGTGCGGGTTTTCTATCCTGATTCCAAAGAGTTTTTACCTGCAAAACTCGACTTTATCAGTCAGCAAGTCGATGCCTCTCGAGGCACGCTTCGTTTGCGTGCCATTTTGCCTCCGACAGATCGCTTCCTGCCCGGCCAATACGTGCAAGTGCGTCTTATGATGGGTGAGTATAAAAATGCTTATCTCGTTCCCCAAGGGATTGTGCGTCAGAAGTCTGACGGCACCTATGCGGTCTATGTGATGCAGGAGGGCACGGCCAGAGAGCGCAGTGTCACACTGGGCAATTGGGAAGGCAAGGACTGGATTGTGACCGGAGGCCTCAATCCGGGCGATAAAGTCATTACGAACCAAATTTTAAGATTAAGAGAAGGGATTCGTGTGACAGAAAAAACAAACGAAGCGCCCTCTCAGAAAGAGCCTCAGGCCAATGCATCCTAGTCGGAGGATTTGATGCTTTCGCAATTTTGTATCCGCCGACCGATTTTTGCTTCCGTGCTCTCGATTCTGATAGTGCTCGCAGGCTTAGTCTGTGTGCGTATTCTGCCTCTGTCGCAGTACCCTGATATTTCGCCTCCGAGTGTCTCCATTTCAACGAGCTATGAAGGCGCGGACGCCCAGACGCTTGCGCGTACAATTGCGGCTCCCATTGAAGATCAGCTCTCGGGTATTGAAGGGCTTCAGTACTACACGACGTCTCTGCGCTCCAATGGTGACGTGCGTATTTCCTGCACGTTTGAGGTGGGCATTGACCCCAATGACGCCATGCTTGAAATCAATAACCGTGTGAGAACGGCAGAAAGACGGCTGCCTGAAACCGTGCGGCAAAATGGCGTGACGGTCAGAAAGCGCTCTGAAGAAACGCTTTTGATGATGGCGCTCACTTCCCCAGACGGCTCCATGAACCCTACGCAGATGGCCGACTACGCAACGCTTAACATTGTCGACGATTTAAAGCGTATTCCGGGCGTGGGTGACGTAAGTATCTTCGGTAATGTGCAGGGCGCCATGCGTATTTGGTTGAACCCTGACAAGATGGCGCTTTTGGGCGTGACGGTGGGCGACGTTGAAAATGCCGTCGATATCCAAAACCGCCAGTATGCTGCAGGCCGCGTGGGTGCGGCACCTACAACGCCCGAGCAGCAGCTTTTCTATACGGTCACAACCGAAGGGCAGCTTCTGACTGCAGAAGAATTCGGCAACATCACGATTCGCTCGGACGGTCCCGACGGCATTATCCGTTTAAAGGACATTGCCCGAGTGGAAGTGGGTAAACGCAGTTACGACTCTTATAACCTTTTAAACAGTGCTCCGGCCATTACCGTTGCGGTGTATCTGCAAACGGGGGCCAATGCCATGAGTACTGCAGCGCTCGTGAAAGAACGGGTAGCTGAATTAGCTCAGCACTATCCCAAGGGCCGTATTACCCATACCATTACGGACGATACAACGATTTTCGTTTCAGCTTCTTTGCATGAAGTGGCAAAGACTTTGATGGAAGCAGGGCTTTTAGTACTCCTTGTGGTTTATCTTTTTCTTCAGAGTTGGCGTGCCACTTTAATTCCTATGATCGCAGTACCGGTTTCTTTGATCGGCACGATGGTGGGGCTGTGGGCTTTTGACTTTTCTTTGAATACGCTCACGCTTTTTGCCATGACACTGGCTATCGGTATCGTTGTTGACGATGCCATTGTGGTGCTCGAAAATGTTGAACGTATTATGGTTTCCGAAGGTGTTTCGGCAAGAACAGCAGCTAAGCGCGCCATGAAAGAAGTAGCTGGGGCCTTGGTAGCGATTGTGCTCGTACTTTCGTCTGTGTTTGTGCCGGTGGCCTTTTTGGGCGGCATGGCAGGTGAACTTTACCGCCAATTTGCGGTTACGATTACGATTTCTGTGGCTATTTCCGGTTTTGTGGCCCTGACGCTTACTCCGGCGCTTTGCGCAATTTTGCTCAAGCCCCGAACGAAAGATCCGGCTAAATTCTTCCAACGCTTTAATTTGGGCTTAGGGCGCTTTACAAAACTCTTCCAGCGAGTGGTGGGATTGGCACTTCACCATAGACTCGCAAGCGGCATCATTCTTCTTGTGGTCATCGGTGCATGCTGGCAAATGGTACAAATTACTCCGACTTCATTTGTCCCACGTGAAGACCAGGGTGTCGTGCGTTTAAGTCTGTCTTTGCCTGAAGGGGCTTCGCAAACCAGAACGGAAAGAGTTTCTGACGAGCTACAAAAGAAAATGGGTCAAATTGAGGGTGTAGAGTCTGTTTTGACACTAACGGGTTTTGACACTGTAGCCAATGATACGCGTCAGAATGCGGCAACTTTCGTTTTAAAGCTCAAGCTTTGGGATGAAAGACAAAATACTGCTGCTGACGTTGTCAGAATTCTCACGAAGATGGCCGAAGACATCACCGAAGGGCGCGCCACGGCTTCAACGCCTGCTCCGATTAGGGGCTTAGGGTCTTCCGGGGGCTTTTCGGGCTTCTTACAGTCACGCGAAAGTGACGACCCGGTACAGCTGCAACAAGTGGCCGATAACTTTATCAGTGAATTGGAACGCTCGCCTTTACTTACCGGTGTGCGTCATACCGCAATGGCTGAGTCTCCTATGTTGTTAGTTAATGTCGATGAAGCCAAGGCTTTGGCGATGGGCGTCTCCATTTCCGATATTTATGACACGTTGGCAGCTTTTATGGGTAGCACCTACATTAATGACTTTACCCGTAACGGCAAAATTAACCGCGTGATCATGCAAGCCGATACCGAGTATCGGATGAAACCGGAAGATTTGGGACGCTCCTGGGTCCGTAATAGTGCTGGGGAAATGATTCCAATGTCGACACTGGTGTCTTGGCAAAGAACTTCAGGTGCAGAGACAATGTCTCGTATGAATGGATACTTGGCTGCACGCTTTATGGGTGAAGCAAGTCACGGAGTCAGTTCCGGTGAAGCGATTGCTGAGGTAGAAAGAATTGGCAACGAGGTGCTCCCTGAGGGCTATGCTATCGGCTGGACGGGCCAGGCCTTCCAGGAAAAACGACTTGGAGCCTCGGCTTCAACTGCTTTTGTCTTTGGCATTATTGTCGTGTTCCTGATTTTGGCTGCACAGTACGAGCGTTGGTCTTTGCCTATTGCCGTGGTGCTGGCAGTCCCCTTTGCAGCACTCGGAGCGTTGATAGCAACATACTGCCGGGGTCTATCAAACGATATTTACTTTCAGATCGGTCTTTTAGTGCTTGTAGGTTTGTCGGCTAAAAATGCTATTTTGATTGTGGAATTTGCGGCTCAAAAATTAGAGCAAGGTAAAAGCGTATTTGATGCGGCTCTTGAGGCAGCTTCTTTGCGTTTGCGTCCGATTTTGATGACCTCCTTTGCTTTCATCTTGGGTGTAGTGCCTCTAGCCTTGGCAACCGGGCCGGGTGCAGCAGCGCGCCAATCGATGGGAACGGGTGTGCTGGGCGGTATGCTTGTTGCAACCTTCATTGCCATTATCTTTGTACCGGTTTACTTTACCTGGTTTGTTTCTAAGAACCCGGTTCGCCGTGAAGAAGACGATGATGAAGGAGCCTCTCCCTTCTTGAGTCATCCTGAAAAGCCTGAAGAGCCTCCGCATTAGTGTTTTTTCTAGCCTAATTTAATTAGTCCCCGAGAAGCGATGGTTTCTCGGGGACTGAATTGTCTAAGGCTAATAATTTGTCGTAACAATGTGCTTTTAATAGATTTCAACTATCTGTGTCGGTTGGTTGAAAAGAATCCTAAGTAACTGCGGGCACAACTGTATTAAAAAGAAGATGCCTAACACATCAAGGGATATTTTAAAAATAATCCCAATTTAGCTTTAAGAGAGATTGAGTTGTATTGAAATCAGTTAGAAACTTTGTGCAGAGATACGCAACGATACCAATGGCTAACCTTTTGTTTATTTAATAAAAGAAAAGGTGGCGAAAGGATTCGCCACCGGATCATAACGAAGTGTAAAAGTTAATTTTCAGGAGTTATTTCCTCCCAAGCTTGACTGTCAAACATTGAGCCTTTGATTTCCCAAAGATGTTCCATCCGGTACTCGTTTGCTGTTTGTCCATCTGGAACGAAAGTCATTCGCACCTCTTTATTGACGCGAATAGGTTTGCGATCAATATCGGCAAAGATAAATTTCATCGTATCTACAATCCCTAAATGATCATCGGAGACGGCAAGCTTTGCATTGGGATCAGCCTGAACGGATTTAATCAGCAACAGTGAGCTTGGTCGTCCGATCTCACCTTTTTCCTGATAGACGTTTGAAAGTTCAGGTACGGTGCCAGAGCTATGGTCAGAGACCACGACAATGGTGGAATTGTCAAAGATATTTTCTTTACGCATCCAGTCAAACCAACGGCCCAGTGTTGCAAGAGAGCAGACTTCGGCTGCCATTTGTCCTTCAGGAATACCGTCGGCGCGCACGCCCGGTGTCTCATGGTCCAAGAGCTTGCAGGAACCGGGCTCCGTGAACCACGGGTAGTGACTTAATTCCGAATCAATAAATTTGAACGTGTTTTTCTCTGCACGGGTGTTGGACACTTGCGGCAGTAACTCAAATAACGCCAAATCGCGATAAAGGTTGTAGACCAACGCAGCGGTACTTTCACCCATCAGCCGTTCAATCCAGCGGCCGTCTTTATAGATGAAGTTTTTCAAGCTCCAGGGTACGGAGTTAAAAAGACTCACGGCAATGAGGAAACTGTCGCTGTTGCCTCGGTCGATTTTGAGGTTATTGTCTGCCGTGTAGCGGCGCACATAACTTTCACCGATATTGCGGATTAAAAGCGGATCGTGATCGGTGTATTTGGCCAGCCGGTTTCTTTCCGTCCAGTTGCGCTCATACAAAACCGAGTCGTAGCTCTTACCGAAGCGATTTAACGTATCGGCAAAACCACGGTTGATTTTTTCAGCCAATGTAAGGTCTTTTTCTTTATTAAGTTCCCACGGTGTGCAGGCTTCACCGCACACGATGGAGGGCAGACTCGTTAATGTTGAGGGTCCGGAGGCCAGTGCCTCGCGGTACCAGGTGAAGCCTCTGTACTGTTGCTGCAATACCGGGTTTTCAGCCATGATACGGTCAAGATGGCGACCGGCAAAAGCGTCCAGCATCACCACAATCACGTTGTGACCGTTTTTGCTGAAACCAAAAAGACGGTCATTGTAGGGCGGCAATTCAATGGACTCTTCATTTTCAGCGTCACGCGACCATGCGGCTTCACTTGCCTTAAGCATCACAACAGAATTGACCACTGCCCCCACAATGCATAAGACAATAATTGTTTTGACCCAAGCGACTTTGCCCGTGCGGATGAGCCAAATAAAGACAAAACTGAAGCCCGCAACGACCGCAATATCAACGAGGACATTGACCGAGCGGAAAAGGGGATCGGTATTGGCGATGATAAAGGCCTGAATCGTGCCGACATTTAAGGGCAAAAGGAAGGCGTAAACGGTCATCAGCAGGGAAATGAACGCAAAGGTGTAGCCTGCGCACGCAGCCCATCCGGTGAGTTCAAAGAGCTTTGTGACGCACCAGATGATGACGCCCGCAACCGCTACGCACAAAAGCAGCATCGCAAGCACCTCTTCAATGCGCGAGAAGCCTTCGGGAGCTGTTGTATAGGCTTGAATCGGCAGATAAAAACTCAAAAGAATGACAAGCCATATAGCAGCTGGCGTCAATAACGTTGAGGGCTTACTTTTCCCGGGATAAAGTAGTTTGCCAAAACCTACTTTAAAGTGGGTGATGATCAATGAGACCATGAGAAAAGCAATGCCTGCTGACAACGAGAAATAGTGGCGATTGGCACCACCGAAATTCCAGCGTCCCCAAACTTTAAATTCGTAGTAAATCAAGAATAAAACCAAAATGAGTGCAATGGGGTGCTTCCAAAGCTTTAGACGGATGGCTTCAAAAATGGCTAAGAGCCCGATTAAAAGAAAAGCATAGTCCGAAGCGGTGCTTAAATTAAGTTTGATTGCATCGCCTAAGAATGTAATTTGGTTGCTACTTAATAATCCGAAAGCCGCTGCCAAAATCCAGAGGTAGAAGAGATAGCCGTCTTTAATCTGGCAAGATGTTCTTGGTTTGGCTTCTTTCTCAGTAAAAGCAAAGAGACGCTCAAAGACCGAAGCGATGAAGCGGCCCAAGTCTAAAAGTTTGAGACTAAAGTGATGTACGAGGTCATAGACAATATTTTTAGCCAAGGAAAAAATATTGTTAAACGTCCAATATAAGACAAGACCAGAAGCAGCGTTATATAAGAGCACCAGAAAGAGTGCGGCCATGCCGTAGAGTTGGTACTTGTCTCGCTTAGAGAGATTTTTTGTATAAATCAGGGCACTTGCGATATTGATGATCGTCATCAATATCGGCATGAAATTAATAGCAAAGTCTCCGATTTTGAAGATTTCATCGGGCTTTGATAAATCTGTCAGACCCAAGAAAGAAACCCCTTGCAAAGGAGCAAAGTGGCTTAAAAAATGATAGGCCGCAAAGAAAAAAGGAATTTGCAGGAAAAAGCCAATACTGGAGCGCAAAGTTAGAAGCGGAGAGTAGCCTGCCTGACGGTGCATCGTAGTAATCATGGCAAAGCGCTCCTGACCTTTATAGGAGCGTTTAATCATTGCTTCTTTGGCTTCAAAGGTTTTGCGAATAGTTCGCTCCTCTTCCTGCCAGGCTTCAGCTTTCATGTAGATGGGCAAAATCACAAAATTGACCATTAAGCTCATCACAATGATGGCCCAGCCCCATTGCTGAGTTATATCAAAGCCCCAGAGCAAGGCTTTATGCATCCAGTATTCAAGCGGGGCAATAAAAAGGGTGTATAAAAAGTCAATCATTTTGTTGTCTTCTCCGCTTGAAGGCTTTGAGCTAATTTCATCAGAGCTTCTGCAATGGGCTCGCCCGCACAACCGAAATTAACGACGTTTTTGTTGCGCAGGGTTTCAATTCGACCGGCCAAATCTTCGTGTCGAGATAAAAGGTCTCTGACCGTAGCAGGAATGGATTGTTCCTGACCAGGATAAATTCTGCGTCCGAGGCTGTCTAAGGACTGCATTTCCCAAGCTTCATGGGGAATTTCCCAAGCCTCAAAGCCGTCTTTCATCGGACCGCTTCCTACAGAAATTACGGGTCTTAAGAAAATAAAGGCAAAGTCAAAAATAACGCCCGAGACATCAGAAATCATCAATTGTGCCCGACTTAGACTCTTAAAGCCGTCAGGATTGCGGTCCCATTCAATATTCGTATAACCCTTGAGCTCTTCGGTAAGCTTATCCATGAGCGCTTTATCCGAAATGAAGCTTTGTGGATGAGGGCGCAAAATGACATGGTAACCAGCTTCGGCTAAAAGCTTAGGAATCATCGATCCTGTACGAGTGAGCAGTCCGTTTTTACCCCATGTAGGCGCAATTAAAATTGTGTTCTCATCGGGCTTCATGTCAGGTGTTTTTTTGGCAACCATTCCGTCAAAGTAAGGACATCCGAGAAGTGGTAAGTCCTTGGGTGCGGTGTGACGCTGGGCTTCCAGAGAGCGCAAACTTTTCACTTGAGCGGGCCCTGCACAGTAAACCGCATCATAGTAGTCAAAGCTATAGAACTTATAAGTGTGGATATCGCCCGCAGCGTGCACGATGTGCACATACTTTTTAACGCCAGCTGAGCGGCGGATTTGAAGCACATCGATGCCGGGAGTAGTAAGCACAAACACATCGGCTTCTAAAAAGCCAAGCGCTGTATAAGCGGTCTGACCCTTACCGATAAATTTAGCGTGCACCCACTTTTCAAGACCGCTATTAAAGACTGGATCATTTTCATCGCTGGTGAGGTACGTAACGCGTGTTTGTCTTTTTGCCAGTGCTTGCAATACCGGTTTAAATGTAGACCAGTAGGCGGCTGACTCTGCATAAAAAACAATGGAATTATTCTTTAAATCGTCTTCTTTACCCTTAATTTTGAAAAAGATTGAGCGCATCATGCCGGGAAGCTTTCTGATTAGAAAGTAGCCGCTGGATGTCAGACCGATCAACACAGAAAGGAGCATACTGCCTGTACCGGGATCCAGGTAGGCCCAGGCGTTAATCGGACAGTAAAGCGCCAGTGCAATGGCAAAAAATTTAAAAAAACGGTCGAGTATTTTCATAAATTATGGAATCAATCTGATCATAATAAAGCGCACAGTCAGAGCCGAGCAAAAAATGAGAGTCGACATGGCTGCCCCTTCGGAAAGAAAGCCACTGTCAATCATCTGAATGGCGGCTACGGCTGCCGGCATCGTTTGCGGAGTATACAAAAAGACAACTGCTGATATGGTTGTCAAAGCCGAGGCAAAGAGATAACAAAATACTTCTCTTAGGCCAGTCCTTGATAGCGGAAGAACAACTCGGTAAAGCGTTTTCCAACGTGAAACCCCTAAACTTAATCCCACGGTTTCATAGCGTGAGTCAATACCCTCCAAGGTATTGACCGCGGTCAGGTGACTTACTGTGAAAAGATGAATAACGGTATTGAAAATTAAAAGTATCATGGCACCCACCGTGCCTTCAAAAACGCTTAGCCCAGCAAAACTTAAAGCGAAAGCTAAGCCTAACACCGTTCCAGGAATACAGAGAGGAAGACGAGTAAGTACTTCATAACACTTCGAAAAGAGTGGCGCAATACATAACAATCTTTTTTCAATGAGTGCACCGGCAAAGGCCATTACAGTACCGAAAATAGCCACGCCGGTTGCCAAAATAAAACTGTTGCCCCATGGACTTAAACCATAAGTGGAATTTTTAAATTCATAATTGGCCAAGGTAAGCTCAGGCACATAGGGCCAGAAAGTCACAAATGAGCCGTAAATCACGATGGCAATCGTCATGACTTCAAACAGAACAAAACTCCAGGAAAGAATCATTGAGAGAGTGAGCCAGGGTGTTTTGTATCCTACAAGCGTTTTAGTGGGGGGTAAGAGCAGACTTTTTCTTAAAAAAACGTGCTGTGAAATAAAAAGCTGTAGCAGCCGGGGCTAAGAGCCAAAGACTTAAAAAGACAGCTGCTGGCGTATTTTGTGTCCCAATAGCTTGATTGTAAATTTCCGTGGCAAGCATTGGAAAGGGGCCCCCTAAAAGTTTCGGGACACCGAAATCGGTAATGGTCAGTACGAAGGCAATCAAGAAAGCGTTAATCAGAGCGCCTCTAGAGTGAGGGAGTAATAAAGTAAAAAATTGTTTTACTGCCCCTACTGACAAGGAACGTGCTGCATCAAAAAGTTTGGCATCAAAGCGTTCCAGCGCCAACAAGCATTGCATTGTAGAGTGAGGTAGCGTAAAGACAAAAGCTCCCAAGAAAATACCCACTGCGCCGTAAAGGGACGTTTGAAAAATAATGCCATTGTGACCGAACAAATAAATAAGGCCGATCGCAGGCATAACTGAGGGTGCAAAAAGTGCACAAGGAAAAAGCGCTTTCATCAAGTAGGCCTGAGGCCCTCTTAAGGAGACAAGACTATAAGCAATGACAAAACCCGCAATAGAGCTTAAAAGTCCAACGCTGACACCCATCAGCATAGTGTTGATGAAGCTTCGCGTGTTATAGGCAGTGAAGAAATCCGCAAGTGTGGGCGCTTCAAAAAGGGTGAGAGCAAGTTGGGCCATCGGCCAGAAAAGGCCAACAGCTAAAAGGAAAACTAACAGCAGGAAAAGTCCTTGCGCGATACGCTCAAGCCTCATGCTGACTCTCCCCAAGAGCATGAACGAGCCGAAGGGATGCGCACAGCGTAGAGTTTGCCTACTGTGAGGCTGTCGGCCACAGAGTTCGTGCGCGGTATCTGAGCCGTGACTTCAGTTTCAAAGTCATTTAAAAGGAAGCGGGCAATGATAAAGTCACCGGTAAATTCCTGACTTAAAAGTTCAGCCGTAAAGGTTTCTTCTTGACTGAGTGCTTTTTCGGTAGCCTGCATCACTTCAATATCGGCGTAGCGTACCCCGGTGAGCTGTCCGCCGTTAATCTTTTCAGACTGAAAAAGATTCATGCCTCCGACAAAGGTCGCAACAAAAGGTGTTGCTGGCTGATCATAGAGACGGCTCGGAGTGTCAGCCTGCTCAATTTTTCCGTGATTTAAGATGACGATAAAGTCAGATAGTGCCAAGGCTTCATTTCTATCATGCGTCACCATGACGGTGGTGATTCCTGCCTTTTGCTGAATATCGCGCAATTCACGACCGAGATTGGTCCGATTCGTAGGATCAAGGGCTGAGAGCGGTTCATCCAAAAGTAAAAATTTTGGTTCGATCGCAAGCGCTCTCGCGATGGCCACGCGCTGCTGCTGGCCGCCTGAGAGTTCCTGAGGGAAACGCTTTTCGAGACCCTCCAAGTGTGTGAGAGCGACTAAACGGTCAAGTTTTTCTTTTTTCTCTTTTGCGGAAACTTTTTTTGAAAGACCGTAGAGAATATTGTTTTCAACCGTCAGATTCGGAAAAAGGGCATAGTGCTGAAAGACAATTCCAATTCGCCTTTTTTCAATGGCAAGCTCCGTGATATCTTCACCTCGAAAAGAAATTTTCCCCTCAGTAACAGATTCAAGGCCAGCCAAAATCATCAAAAGTGTAGTTTTCCCGCTTCCTGAGGGACCCAGGATACAGGTAAAGGCCCCTTCGGGGATATTCACACTGATGTCATTGAGCACTTTAGTTTCGCTAAAGCTTTTAGAAAGGTGCTCAATTTTAAGAAACGGATCCTTCATGGCACCCCCTTTTATTTGTTTGCAATGGACTGCCAGCGAGAGAGCATCTGTGCTTTATCTGTGCCGGCTTTTTCAAAGTCAATCGGCAAAAAGTGTGAAGACAAACTACGTCCTTTTTCGGTACTGAATCGATCGATTGCGGCAATGCCGCTAAATGAAGCGGCAATCTTTGCAACGCTTTCTGAGGCACAGAAGTCAAGAAACTTCTCAGCGGATTGCCGGTGACGCGATCCTTTAGGTATGGCCGAGCCTTCAGCGTCCCAGGCAATCCCTTCTTGCGGTTCAACTGTTTTAACAGGAATTGAAAAACGCATAAAGGGTCTCACAAAGGCTTCAGAAGTCAGTGCGATGGGAATTTCCCCTTGAGCGATCATAGAAGCAGGACGTGCGCCGGAGGCTGTGTAAAAGAGAATATTTTCGTGAAGTTTTTTTACGTACTCCCAGCCTTTTTCTTCTCCGAACCCTTGAATCCAGCCCAAAAGAAACATAAAACCGGTGCTGGAAGCTACGGGACTTGGCATGACAATTTTGCCTCTATAGCGAGGGTCTGTCAGGTCTTCCCAGCTCTGGGGAATGGGTAGTTTTGCTTTTTCTAAAAGTTCGGTATTGACGCAAATAGATCCTCCCCAAGCATTAATTCCGAACCAGGAAAAGTCTTTGGCTCTCATGAGAGGATTAATTTCTTCTGCATTTTTGGGTTTGTATGAAGTCAGGACTCCCTCAAGTTTTAGTCTTTCAAGGGCAATCGCTGAAAGACCTAAAATCACATCGGCTTTGGGGTGATCTTTTTCGGCTAAAAGTCTGGCTGTGATGGGGCCGGCGGAATCCCGAATATAGGTAATCTCGATATCGGGGTGCTGAGTTTCAAAACTATTTTTATAGGTAGATAAAAATTCTGGTTCAACTGCCGTATAGACAAGAAGGGGCTCTTTGGCACAAGCAAAGTTTGCAAGTACCATAAAAAAAGCACTGAGCAGTCCGATGAGCCCCTTTTTTAAATGCATCATTCCAGACGGAATTCTTTTTTGATGGATTCAATAAGAAAACGAGCAACCTTGTCGGATGCTTTAGAGGGCTTAGCATCAGTATTCATTTCAATTAAGCTGTCGAGCACCCGCTCACGCAGAATCGAAGAGCTGATGCCTTCCGTGCGGGGATAAATTACTAATTTTTCTTTAGGAATGTGGTTGGAGTTATCTGCCCCGTGGACAAGGTAGTCGCACTTTTGCTCAAGCATGTATTCGTAGGAAATCAGCCAGGGACTGGGGACAACCTCTTTGACGTAGCGGATAGATTCAAGGATTTCTTTTCTCTCGTCAAAAGTGAGTTCCGGCGTATAGCCCTTGGTGCGCTTGATTTCATCATCGGTTGTCAAAGCGACAATCACATCACCGATTTCAGCAGCTTTTTTCAAAAGACGGATATGGCCGTGATGAATGAGGGTGGCAGACATGTCCACCATGACACGAGGGCGCTTTTCTTCTGACATAGTGACTCCAATAACTTTGTCTCAACGCAGGTTATAGTTAAGGGCAAAGAGAACGATTCTCAGAATATAGCCTTCCATTTTAGTATTCGTGTCAAATACACGTCAAAAAACTGTCAAGGCGTCACAAAAAAAGGAAAAAAGGGAGCAAAACTAAATAATACAGAAAATGCTTCTGCTGATTACGTAATCCGGAATAGGTAATTTTAGTTATGAATCAAACGAACTCTTTGTCCGCTAAGTGAAATAATTTGAGCGTAGCAATTGATAGCGTCCTTGACGCCTACTTCCAAATAACCGAAATCACTACTGAAAAATCATAAGTTATTTGGCAATCAAATCTAAGGCAGGAAACGAATCTAAAAGCAGATTTGCGGTTTCTTGCAGCTCTTTTGTTTTAATTCTGGGTGGAACAACCTCTTTTAAATTTTCTATATCATCAGCCCGAAACTCAATTGGAATCGGCTTTTGCACCTCTTGCCTAGCACCCAAGAAATAGTCTTCAAACTTAAAGTTTTGATCTTGATGAATCGGGGTATTTTTAACTGTGATCCATTGAGCCGGAATCCCATATGCCTGAGCGACAATAACACCGTGTAATGAGGAAGAAAAAATTTTCTCGCAAGAGCAGAGTTCATTGATAAAACTTTCAATTTCTTGAGGCGTTTGACGAGCAATATTAATGATTTCAAATGTATCACTATTGATGCCTTGAAGTTTGTTGCTTTGACTATGGTGCAAGATGAGGCCTATTTTGAGTTTTTCTTGTCTCGCTGTTTTTGGTTCGTAAAAACGTGGAAGCAGAATGGCGGGATCGCCATATATTCCGGGAACTTTAAAGCCGGCATTTAGACAGACTTTTTCAGTCAAAGGTCCTCGCAAGGCATAAATAAATGATCGTTTGAAACTTTGTTTGTACCAGTTTTGTAAGTGCTTGTGAATGCTATAAAAGGGAATTTTTCTGAAAGGATCACTTGTCAGTGAACCGGAACCCCAAATATGACTTTGACTAAATAACGTTGATGAACGGATAAGACTGCCGATTCCAACAAGGTTATCTTTACCTTTCAAGCTGGCATGTTTTACTTCACACCCCGTAATTTTGGAAATAAGATAGGGAGAAAGACTATCTCCGAAGTTGGGTATGGTATTCCAATAACACAAACTGATGGTTTTTCTTCGGGGTTGAAACGTAGTATTCATTATGACGCTCAAAATAGATATCTTTAGTTGAGCAGTTTAACAAAGAATCTCAGCAACTCGAAAATCTAGAAAAAGGTTATCGGTGAGGCTAAATTTTTCAGTAGTGCCACAACGCTCCAAGCAGTCGAGGTACTGGATTTGGGATTAGCAGGATCCGGTCGGGCGGCAACCGTTAACTCAGCACGCATAAGGTTATTTTTCAAGACGATGTGGTGAATATTTTCAGAAGTGTTCGGGTCGCTTGTAATTTGAACGGTAGCAGTTTTTAAGGAATCAGATGCGAGTGCTGCAGCGACGGCAACATTTACATTTTTGGGGAACCCGTCAATAGCTTCAGTTACAGATCCGGTAAAAATGATTTCTTGGCGATCTGTGGGTAAAGATACTCCCTTAAGATAAGGAGCACCCTCTAAACTTTTCGGTGCTTTTTTATTGCCAATCTGAACTTCTGCGTTGCCCATTAAGGCAAATGTCTGCATTAAATCAAGTGCTCCGATGGCGCCGTTCGGAAGATAAACTTTGCGATGATTTTTCCCTGCACATTTGGTTAAATCAGAGCGAAATTGATCATCTGCTAAAGCCCCGATAGAGGCAATGACGAGGTCTGAGCCGTGCTCCAATACCGGCAGGGCATATTCCTTAACGGCATCGCGTCCGGCAAATTCAACCACGATATCCGGGAAGCCAGATAAAAGCTCTTCAATGCTTGTGCAGGCATCGGCATCTAAAGTCTGCGCTAAGGCATTGGCGTGTTCAGGGGTTCTAGCCATGACTGCGACAATACGATAGTCATCAGCTAAAAGTCTTTGAGTTTGAGAGCAAAAAATTTTGGCTAGCGCCCCTGCGCCGATCACAGCAATGGTTTTCATATCAAGCCTCTGATTTAACCGAAATCGTGATTGAGTTTAATCTTTTTAAGCCAATAGCTGTAGTAAGACGGCAAGAATGTTTGAACATCAATTCTATAGGCTTGAGCTAAAGCATTGGCAATTTTGGGAGCATTCATGAATTCAGGCTTGGTTTCGGGCATACTGTCCACAATCCAAATAAATGAAGCAAGCACTCGTCCCAGATCGCGAACAACCCATTTCATTGGGGTAGCTGATGAGAAAATTTGGGCAGAATCCAAATCCCAAAAACCCATTTCATTGCCCTGAACGTAGAAATTGGCTAACTTCATATCGCCGTGCATGATATGAATATCGTGCAAACGTCTGAGAAGTTTCCCGGCATTAAGAAGCAAGTCAAGAGAATTAGGCTGTTGTCTCAAGACTGAATCTGCCGTTTGAGCGTCTTTTAAAGCCTCTGTGATGATGTAAGAGTCAGAAATTAACTGCAGCGTTCTTCTTTCACCCATAGCAAAAACTTTGGGTGTTCCGATCCCGGCTTCTTCAAGTTTCTTTGCGACTACAGCAGTCCAGTAGCTTCTTGAAGGCTGAATGAAATAGCGGAAACGCAATCCGAAAGCTTTTTGATGAAAGCGAACGTGTTTTCCAAAAAAAATTTGATTGTTGACAGTAAATAAACTGGCTGTCGACTTTTTGGAGTGTTTCTGCAGCTTGCCATTTTCGATGATGTCATCGATATCTGAGGCAATGGGTAGTAGTGTGTCCTGAAACGATCCGGCTAACACACGATAGTCAAGATTGCCGATCCGAACAGATTTCGTGCCGGATGTGCTATCCAATAATTCAGTCAGCTCAGAACTCCAACGTGTATACATATTTTTAACTCTCAAATGCTTATCTTTTGAATTTAATAAAAAATTTCATCTAACCAGATTGCTTTCTTACCCAATTGGCTCGGCTGTAAATGGTCATCATCACGATACCATTCAAGAACATTACATTTGTAGTTTTTACAAATGTGATGTTCAGTATCGATCATGGTCGCAACATCTCCTAGAGCTGCTGTAACCCCATCATTGCCTTTTTTCCATAGACCATGATCATCGTAGCTGACGAAGTAATTTTTCATATCAGGTTTAAAACGATTAAAGTGCCTCATAGGATCAAAATTACCCTGTGCTCCACCAACACCTTCATCCCAAGGTGGATCCAGTACAACATAGGCTTTTAAGTCGGGGCGCTTTGAAAGAACTTGTTTGAATTTTTTAACACCTTCTTGGAAGTAATCTTTGTCGTAGTTTGATCCCCATTTGTTGAAGATTACAACTTTCTTAACTTGAGGATTTTTAATTAGCGTGTAAAAAGCTTTAGAAGCTTTCTGGCATTTTTCTTTTCCGCCCTGATACAAGGGAAAGCAACCGGAAGTATGGATCATTGCGGCAGGTTTCGAGAATTTTTTGGAAAGAAATGCCATTCGATAGTAATACTGATTGGCATGAGAATCTCCGGCAAAAATAATTTCAGGTATTCCAGAATCAATACCGTATAAATCAACAGTTTCAACTTTTATTTGAGGCAGTTTGGACCAATTAATATCTTCTCGGATTTTTGTAAGTTCCGGGAATTCGTGATTAATGGAGCGGCTGGGCAAGCCTTCAGTTTTTCTTAAAATGTAACCGAAAGAAGAGGGCAAAATTAAAGCTATTAACAATAAAACTGCAACCGGAACTCTAAATTTCCCAATTGAAAGCTTAAATGTCGATCGTCTGATGGGATTTTCCACATAATAGTAAACGACCGTAGCAAGAATAAAAGATAGAGCAATGGCCAATAACGTAAATTGGTAAGCAGGTGAAGGTAAGCAAATATTTAAAAAAGACAGCAAAGGCCAGTGCCACAGATACAACGAGTAACTGATGAGTCCGATGAAAATCATCGGAGACCAACTGAGAAGATATCTATTTACCAGTGCGTCCGGGTGAGCGGCTATTAATAAAACAGCTCCGATGACAGGTAAGAGGGTAATCAATCCGGGGTGTGACAAAGAAGGTCTATAAAAAAGCATCAGCCCTAAGGTCAATATCAATCCAACGATTGAAAGCCCATGGCGAAGTCCCAAAGTAAGTTTTCTAGGATCAAAAAGTTGGAAAGTTTCTATGTAGGCAAGAACAATCCCTGCACCCAATTCCCAAAAACGTGTCAAAGGAAAATAGAAAGCAAAATTCTTATCAGTAACGTATAAACAGGCAACTAAAGAAGCTATGGTGATAGTGAAAACTAGAATACCCATCAGTCGGATGGATTTGACCGGTTTCCACATAAGAACACAGATAATGGGAAATACGATATAAAACTGTTCTTCAATAGCCAGACTCCAAAGATGCAGTAACGGTTTTCTGATAGCGTCTTCAGTAAAGTAATCGATTTCACTTAAAAGACGGAAGTTTTCAATAAAAACTGCGCTTGAATATACGTGCCGTCCTAAATTGTTATAGTCATCTTCAAATAGAAGGAAATATCCAGCAATTAAAACAAACGACAGAAGTAAGAATAAATTCGGAATAATTCTTTTAATTCGCTTGGAATAGAACTCTAGGTAACTGAAAGTTCCCCGATAGATATTCCTGAAAATGATCCCGGAAATCAAATAACCGGAAATAACAAAGAAAAATATCAACCCCAAAAAAGCCACCTGGAATAAGGGAGGGAAATCCGTGATAAAAAATCACCGGCAATACCGCCAAAGCACGCAAACCAGTGATGTCATTGCGCCAAAGATGGTCACTTTTATAGGTAGAGTTATTCGAAGCCATGATCGAATAATTAATGATTTATAAACTTCTAATTATTTCAATTATTTCTTATCTTGAAAAGAAATCCAATAGGGAGTGTGGTCACTGGGCTTGGTCCATTTTCTCGGCGCTTTGTCAATATCAACCGCTTGAATACGATTTTTCAAAGCATCGGAAACTAAAATGTGGTCAATTCTAAGCCCATGATTTTTTTGAAATCCGAGCATTCTGTAATCCCACCACGTATAGCGTTTTTCAGGCTGATCAAAGAGTCTGAAGGAGTCACTTAAACCCAAAGAGAGTAAGTTTTGAAACGCCTGACGCTCCTGTGGGGAAACGAGGATATTGCCTTCCCAACCCTTGGGATCCCAGACGTCTCTGTCATCGGGGGCAATATTAAAGTCTCCCAGTAAGGCTAAATTCGAGAAATTTTGCAGTTCTGACTGAAGCCACTCTCTGAGCGCTTCTAACCATGCGAGTTTATAAGCATATTTTTCAGAACCCACTTCGGAGCCATTGGGGAAATAACCGCATACAATCCTTAAGTTTTCAGAACCGGTCTTAAAGGTTGCAGCAATTAAGCGCTTTTGCTCATCAGGAAACGAAGGAATGTTTTTCTGGATGACTAGAGGCTCAGCAACCTTGTCTTTACGATAAAGAATCGCCACCCCGTTATAGGTCTTTTGTCCGGACCAAACTGCCCCATAGCCTTCATTTTCGAGAGCCTCAATTGGAAAGGCGTCATCGGTCATTTTCAGTTCTTGAAGACAGAGAATGTCTGTTTCAGAGAGCTTTAACCACTCCAAAACATGAGGCAATCTCATTTTGAGGGAATTAACGTTCCAGGTGGCGATCTTCATCTCAAAGTTCCTTATTTGGCAATGGGTTTGATGCCGCTGTGACGCAAAAGTGCATCAATTCTCGGAGCTCTTCCACGGAAAGCAATAAAAGAGTCCATTGCAGGGCGGGAACTGCCGACCGATAACACTTCATCGAGCCACTTTTTGCCGGTTTGCGGATTTAAAACACCTGTTTCTTCAAATAAGGAGAAAGCATCGCTGCTTAAAACCTCAGCCCATTTGTAGCTGTAGTAGCCTGCGGCATAGCCTCCGGCAAAAATGTGGCTGAAGGAATTGGGGAAGCGGTTATAGTCCGGCTGGTGAGTGACCGCCACTTCTTTGCGAACTTGGAGTAACAGCCCTTGGATTGAGTCTTTCGCTGCATCAAATTCGGTATGAAGCAGCATATCGAAAAGGCCGAATTCCAACTGACGCACCATTGCCATGGCACTTTGGAAGTTCTTTGCAGCGAGCATCTTATCGTACAAAGAACGAGGAAGCTTTTCACCCGTTTGAACGTGCGAGGTCAGATTTTCAATCACCGTCCAGTCCCAGGCAAAGTTTTCCATAAATTGGCTCGGGCACTCAACAGCATCCCACTCAACCCCGTTAATACCGCTGGCAGCAGGCTCTTCAATGCGGCTCAGCATATGGTGCAGGCCATGCCCGAACTCATGGAAAAGGGTGAGCACATCGTCGTGCGTCAGAAGCGCGGGCTTATCACCGACAGGTTTGGCAAAGTTACAGACGAGGTAGGCAACCGGTGTCTGCAGTTCTCCATAGAGGCGATTGCGGGTTCTGTCATTATCCATCCAGGCACCGCCCCGCTTGTTGGGTCTGGCATAAAGATCCATGTAGAACTGGGCAATCTTTTGGCCTTCATTATTTTCAATCCGGAAGAACTGAACGTCAGGGTGCCACACGGGCGCCGTATCTTTCACAATACGGATATTAAACAGCGTTTGAACGAGCCCAAAAAGTCCCTTAAAGACAGCAGGCAAGGTGAAGTATTGCTTTACTTCTTGGTCAGAGAACGCGTACTGAGCTTCACGAAGCTTTTCACTGGCATAGGGCAAGTCCCAGCTTTGGGGATCGTCAATCCCCAATTTTTCCTTGGCAAAGGTTTTTACTTCAGCCATATCAGCTTTGGCTTGAGGCAAGCTCTTTTGGGCGAGGTCTCGCAGGAAACTGACAACCTCTTTGGGGCTCTTAGCCATCTTGGTAGCTAAAGACACTTCTCCATAGTTGTGATATCCCAATAAAGAAGCTTCATTGGCACGCAACTCAACAATGTGGCGCATCACATCGTTATTGTTAAATTTGCCGTCAAAATCAAATTCTGAGGCGCGCGTGACATAGGCGTGATAGAGCGTTTCGCGCAGCTTTCGATTATCCGCATATTGCAGCACTGCCAGATAATGAGGAATTTGAAGAGTGATGCGGTAACCTTTTTGATCAGCCGCTTCGGCTGTTTCTTTAAAGGAAGCAATATCATCGGCGGGGATTCCTGCCAATTCTTTTTCATCATCCACTAAAAGACCGTAGGCGTTTGTAGCATCAAGAAGATTTTCAGAAAACTTTTGACTTTCCTGAGCAAGACTTTCTTTGACTTTTTTAAGTTCTGTCTTTTTGTCTTCAGGTAAGAACGCACCGGCAAGCTTAAAGTCAATCAACTCTTCATTGACAATGCGCTGACGAACAGCGGAAAGATTTTTAAATCCTTCGCTTTCTTTAATAGCTTTATATTTTTGAGAAAGGTTACTTTGAGAAAGTCCGATCCAAAATTGTGTGACGATAGGAAGCGCTTCGTTATAGGCTTTGCGGAACTCAGGTTCATCGCAAACACTCATTAAATGACTCACAGCTCCCCAGGCGCGCGATAACGCGAGCGTTTTCTTTTCAAGAGGAGTAATGACGTCTTCCCATGTTGCAGGAGTAGATTCCTTTGTGACCTTGTCAAGGACAGCTTGAGCCTCGGCAATTAAGGCTTTCATGCCGGGGACAACGTGCTCGGGTTTAATAGAAGGAAAGTCGATCAGATCGTTAATAGATAAAAGCGGATTCATAAAAAATACCTGTAGATTAAACTGGATAATATTACATAGGTTTTACGAAGTCGTGATTCCAGCTAAAGATAGAGCTAAACTCAACATCTATTATGGATACTGTTTTGAATATCATTCTATAATCTTTGTCATAGAATCTAAAAGTTTCCCACACTTTCTTTTTTATATGCTCAGATTACTTATCAATCTAGATAGATCTCCAGATCGATACGAGAGTATGATCAAAAAATTAGCTTGTCTTGGATTGGATGCCGAACGTATTTCTGCAGTTGAGGGCAAAAAACTAAGCTATCAGGAAAGACAAAAAATTTTGATAACTAAAGGATTAAAAAGAAGAATTTTATGTCCTAGAGATCTAAGCCTTGGTGAAATTGGGTGTTTTCTTAGCCATAGGCTTTGTTGGGAAAGACTCTGTGATTCAAATCATAATTTTGCTCTTGTCTTAGAAGATGATATTCAATTCTCTGAACGGGCAAGATATTACTTATCAAGTGAAGATTGGATACCCAAAGAAATAAATTTGATCCAACTTTGTTCAACGCGTCCTTCGCAAAGGAAAAAGGCCCGAGTGGGGAAAACATATATATTGCATAATGGTGATAAGTTATTGCACCCTTATTTTCCGGTTTTTTGGGGTACTCTCGGATACATTATTTCTAAGAAAGCCGCAGCTCAGGCATTAGAAATGAGTCAGAGGATTTATGCTCCAGTAGATGAATTTCTTTTTAATCCTTTGTCTGATTTTTCGAAAAAAATTGATTCTTATAGGATCAATCCGTCCGTTATAACGACTGACGAAGAGAATCTTTTTAAAACAACTATTGCGGACGCAACGCAATATAGGAAAAAATGCCTCTTAGGTTACGAGCGCTAGGCTCTATATGTAAGAAGTTTCATTATTTAAAAATTTATAGAAAGTCGACTGAAGAAACTATGTATTTTTCCTAGAGTAGTATTCGTTCAAAATAACATTGATTGATAATTGCTTCTCGTTTAGTGCCTAGTTATCACTTTAAAGCCCACTAACCAGATTCACATTAGGTGTTTTTTCGTTTATTTCATTTTCAAACTGATTGGAATTTATTACGCATTCGCACCACGGCGCGAATAAATGAGAAATCTCAAACTGGTTTCCAGTTGTCCGTTGAAAAAGCACAATTTTAAAGAAATTCTACAGAGTACAGCCTCTATTTAAAGGATTTTGTAAATGCCCTCTATTAATATTACGACTCAGTGTTTTATAAATTAAAAAATTTTGGCATAGTAAAGACGCATAGGATTTTGAGAAGCGACAGTCAGTATCGTTATAAGCGAGCAAAATAAGACAGAGATTTCTAAAATTTTGTTTTATAAGTTACTGAGTTGCACTTGATCTTTGACTAAATATGGTATTGCAACCATTGAACACTCAAAGATTTTTACTAATTTGTAAAAAATAGATTAATTAGAGGGGAAAATGGGTTTCCTGAGAAAAATTTTTAGAAAATACATTTGGTTACCGTTGTTTGTTTTTTTTCTACAGAAGAAAATGTCCAAAATACAGACAATGGGAGCCATCCAAACTGTTCAATATTTGTTAAATAGCAACTCTTCATGCGTAAGATTTGGTGATGGAGAATTTTCGATTCTTACCGGAATGGGTCATCCGGGCTTTCAGAAAGCTTCTGACGAATTAAAAAATAAAATGGAACAGGTTTTGCAAACAAAACAAGAAAATGTACTAGTTTGCATAACAGGTTTTCAGAATTTAAAAATTTACAACAGTCGTGCAAAATACCATTTCAGGAATGTTATGGTTTTGTTTTATAAATATTTTTCAAAAATTCTTTCAGAGAATGTTCTTTACGGAGACTGCCAATTTACTCGTCCGTACATGGATACTTTAAATCGAGAATATGCAGAAAAAATTTTTGATGGGGTAAAAAAAATATTTAAAAATAAAAAGTTAATCATTATTGAGGGAGATAAGACTCGTTTTGGGCTCGGGAATGATTTATTGAAGGATGCTTGCCAGGTTGAACGTATTTTGGCTCCCGCTGTTAATGCTTTTGATAAATATGATCAAATTTTGGGAAAGGCCCTTGAAATTGGGGCAAGAAATAAAAATCTAAATGCTGAGAATAAAGTAGAAGTTCTTTTTTTGTTGGCTCTTGGTCCTACGGCTAAACCTTTAGTATTGGATTTAACCAATGCAGGTTACCGTGCTATTGATATCGGTCATTTGGATATTGAATATGAATGGTATTTAAGGGGCGCCAAGAAAAAAATTCCGATTCCCGGAAAATACGTCAATGAGGCCAAAGACGGGAAGGAATGGAGTGAAAACCCCGAATTTGATTTTGAACAATACAATAGAGAAGTTGTTGCTCGAATTTGAAAGTTACTAATTTATGAATCCGCAATTTGTCCATCTTCGCATGCATTCCGAGTATTCCGTAACAGACAGTACGGTAAGACTCGACTCGGCTATTAAAAAAGTTAAAGAACAGGGGGTAGGCGCCCTCGGTTTGACCGATTTAAATAATATTTTCGGTGGACTCATTTTTTATACCCACGCACGTAAAGCCGGCGTTAAGGCGTTGATGGGGTGCGATCTCGTTATTCAGAATGAAGCAGACAGAGAAAAGCCCTTCAGAATGGCAGTCATTTGTCAGAATCACGACGGCTATAAAAATCTTTGCGAAATTTTGACGCACGCATGGCTTAAGAACCAGTACATGGGCCGTGGTGAAACAAAGATGGAGTGGCTTTTTAAACATCACGAAGGACTTATTTTCCTTTCCGGTGGTCCCGAAGGACAAATTGCTCAGTTGTGTTTAGCCGGGAAAAAAGACGAAGCTATTGCCTTGGCTAAGAAAATGAAAGAGGCCTGGAGAGATCGCTTTTTCCTTGAATTGCAGCGCGCTGGCCGTCCGTCAGATGAAGCTGTCGTTCGCTATCACTTAAGTATTGCGGATGACTGTGATATTCCGGTTGTTGCCACCCATCCGATTCAGTTTTTAGAGCCTCAGGATTTTGACGCTCACGATATTCGTGTCTGTATTGCTCGAGGTGAGGTTTTGGCAGATAAATCAAGGCCGAAACTTTATTCGCCTGATCAGTACTTTAAGAGCCCCGAAGAGATGATCAGCCTCTTTGCTGATGTGCCCTCGGCCATTGCAAATACGGTTGAAATTGCCAAGCGCTGTAATCTGGAAGGCGTTTTAAGTAAACCCCAACTGCCGCTTTTCCCGACTCCTGACGGGATGAGTTTGGATGATTACATTGATCAGCTCTCACACGAAGGTTTGGAGCAGCGCCTGAAGTTCCTGTACCCGGATAAAGAACAACGAGAAAAAGAGCGTCCTCGCTACGAAGAGCGGCTTCAGTTTGAACTCGGGATCATTAAGAAGATGGGGTTCCCCGGTTACTTCTTAATCGTGCAAGACTTCATTAACTGGTCTAAACGCAATGGTGTTGCAGTGGGCCCGGGGCGCGGTTCCGGTGCAGGGTCACTCGTCGCTTATTCACTGCGTATTACGGATATGGATCCGTTGCGTTACGACTTACTTTTCGAACGTTTCCTAAATCCGGAACGTGTGTCCATGCCTGACTTTGACGTGGACTTCTGCCAGTACAACCGTCAGCGCACCATTAACTATGTGAAGTCACGCTACGGCGAAGATGCCGTCAGCCAAATTGCCACCTTCGGTACGATGGGTGCCAAGGGTGTTGTGCGTGACGTGGGACGCGTGCTGGGGATCAGTTACAGTCTTTGCGATAAAGTCTCGCGTTTGATTCCGGCACAGCCCGGCAAAAGTGTGACCTTGGCTGAAGCCGTGAAAACCGTTCCTGATCTCAAAGATCTGATTGAAAAAGATGAAACGGTTGCGCAGCTCGTAGATAAGGCTTTGCCTCTTGAAGGACTTGTGCGTAATTTGGGCATGCACGCTGGCGGCGTGTTAATTGCTCCGGGGAAATTGACCGACTTTTGTCCGCTTTACTCCCAAGACGAAAATCCCGATAACGTCATCAGTCAATTTGACAAAAAAGACGTGGAAAATGTGGGTTTGGTGAAGTTTGACTTTTTGGGTTTAACGACACTGACCATTCTTGAATTTGCCATGCGTTTTATTCGTCAATTGGATCCCAAAACAACTTTGCGTCTTGAAGCCATTCCCATTGATGATCCGGAGACCTATAACCTTTTCCAAACCGGCAACACCAGTGCAGTCTTTCAATTTGAAAGTGACGGCATGCGTAAATTGCTGCGTGACGCAAGACCTGACTGCCTGGAAGACCTCATTGCTTTAAACGCTTTGTATCGTCCGGGGCCGATGGACTTGATTCCGGAATATATCGCCTGTAAACACGGCGAAAAGGAAGTCCATTACCCGGATCCGCGTCTTGAGCCGGTTTTGAAGGAAACCTACGGCATCATGGTTTATCAGGAACAGGTGATGCGTGTGGCTCAGATTATCGGCGGCTATTCACTGGGCGGCGCTGACCTTCTGCGCCGTGCCATGGGTAAGAAACAAGTCGATGAAATGAAACGGCAGCGCGCGGTCTTTGTGAAGGGTGCCGTAGAAAGAGGGATGGCAGAGGATAAAGCCGGCGACCTTTTTGACTTGATGGAAAAGTTTGCAGGATACGGTTTTAATAAATCTCACGCCTGTGCCTATTCTTACGTGGCTTACCAAACGGCTTACCTTAAGGTGCATTATCCGGCACCTTTTATGGCAGCCAACATGTGTTTGGTGATGGATTCCGGAGAAAAGCTTAAGCATTTGATCGATGACTGTTTTGCTAACGACATCTCGGTGCTGCCTCCCGATATCAATAAGAGTGACTGGGAATTTGTACCGACTTCTATGCATGAAATTCGGTATGGCTTAGGCGGTATCAAAGGTATTCCAAAGGATGCCGCAGAAGCGATTGTGAATGAGCGTAAAGCGCACGGCCCTTATAAGGATCTCTTTGATTTGGTGAGCCGCGTTGATCGGACAAACTTTTCTAAACGCACGCTGATGTCTTTTATTCAAGCGGGTGTGTTTGACAGTATTGAACCCAATCGCGCAAAGCTTGCTGCCAACATTGATAACGCCATTGCATTGAGCGAAAGCGAGTCCTCTAATGCTGGTCAGGAAAGTCTTTTTGCTGACGTGATGGATGAAGTTCAGCCTGAATACATTGACGCAGAGCCCTGGAGTGCTCATAAGGAATTAATTGGCGAGCGTGATGTAATGGGTTGTGTGTTCAGAGGCCACTTCTACGGAGGTGTGCAGGAAGAGGCCGCAGCTTTGCACCCCACGCCTATTATTAACGTAAAACCGTCGCCCAAGAGTGCAAAGCGTCGTTCACCCTCGGTTCAGGTTGCGGGTATCGCTTCCAATATCCGGCAAAGCTTTAATAAAGAAGGGCGGCTAATGGGCAGTTTCACTTTGGATGATGGAACGGCTACGATTTCGGTGACTTGCTTTGGTGATGACTGGCTGCTTTACCGTAATATTGTGAAAAGTGATGAGCTTGTTTTCGTGAGAGGCGGCGCCAGAGAAGATAGTTTTTCAGCGACGGGGGTCAGTATCTCTGCCCGATCCATTGAAGTGCCGGCAACGATTCGTGCAAAGAACGGCACAGTTTTGCAGATTGAATTAACGGATCCGAATTTTGACTTTGATCTTTTAAAGACATTCCTAGAAGATCATCGACCTGATGTTGATGATGCGGGCTGTCGGGTTGCGATTAAAGTCATGAATAAAGGGTTGATGGCATCCTTTGTGTTATCAAAAGACTGGGAAGTTTACTTAGATCAAACTTTGTTAGATACACTTCGGGAAATCCCTGGTATAACGTACCACTTAGTTGATAAAAAATCGCAATAAAAAATTAAGAGGATGCTACAAAATGATTGAATTGCCGGAGGATTCTTCCGATCCTTCGGTAGTTGGCGTTGGCCACCATCGCATGTGCTACATTGATCCGGAAGATAACAGTCAGTGATGTCTTCTTAATTAGTGTAAAAACCAAGCAGATCACTCCCAGAAAGAGTCTGCTTGCGTTGTTCTTTTTGTCTTGCTTACGCGTTGCTTAGCGTATGAGGAAGCGATTTGTTTTCCAAAAAGATACGGAAGAGCCAGACGGATGGGAACGTCACTTAAGCGGCTGAAAAGGACTTTTCTAAAAAGACTGAAAGCATTGGTTTGATTCTGAGTAAGCCGTATTTGCATCAATCTTAATAAGCAGACAAAACGAGCATAGTCCTGCATTCGGTATTCACGAGAATCTTTTGGAAAGTCTCGTAAAGAGCGACGTCGGAATTGGTAGAGTGAAAACAGTCGCACGCACCGATTAGAGTTCATCAAACTGGAGAGGCGTTTACGGTAGCAGTAAAGCTTTTCGTTAATAGAAACGATTTTCGTCTCCGGTTTAAAAGAGCGATAAATACGAAGGAAAAAATCCTCATCTTCGTAGTAGTGCATACTTTCGTTGAAAGTAATATTTTGAATTAGTGATTTTTTGAACACCCTTAACCAGACATAGCCACCTGTGTAGTGGGAAGACTTATCAGACTTATCAAAGATCGAGCGAAAGAAGTCAAATTTCTCCTGGTGCCGCTGCTCACAGTTTGGAGATGAGGCTTGAGGTTCTTTTTTATTTTTGTATAGTTTTTGATATCGAAAAGTAACAATATCCGGAGATGTTTTTTGAATGACGTTGGATAAAGTTAACAGAGCATCGGGAGCAATCAGATCGTCGGCGTCAACCATCCATACATAAACACCGCTTGCTTTCTCAATAGCAATGTTTCTGGCCGCAGACACTCCCTTATTTTCAGAGTTGATAACAACGATCCTTTTGTCTTTATCTGCATATTTTTGAAGAATCTCTGCGCTTTGATCTGTTGATCCGTCGTTGACAGCTATGACTTCGAAGTTAGTGTAACTTTGTGAACAGATGGAGTCTAAGCAGAAAGAAAGATAGCGATCAACGTTATAGACGGGGATCAAAATTGAGAATTTGATGTCTGTCATGGCAGAGGCTTCCGGCTAATTCTTCTTAATGTATATCAAATGTATGAGTAACTTTCAATGATCATCATTTGACTGATGTGTTTTGAGAAACATTCTGAGCTTTTTTCTGGAGATCTTCATTGTAATAACGTCTGAATTTATTCCATTGGCGTTCTATTTTTTTGGCTCCTAAAAAAGGAATAAAGTTCGGAAGCGGTATGAACTCCGGCGTACCGTAACCATCAAAAATCATAATTTTGAAAGGTTTATCGTGATACGTTAACACCAAAATATTGGTGGTTCTCATATCGCTTACGATGATATTGAGCCGGAGCATTTCCTCTCTGAGGTTTTCAAGCAGTTGCTCCAATTTCACCATTTGTTCTTCAGAAGCGTTAAGGACAAAATCCCGCAGAGTTTGGGTTTTGATTTCTTCAGTGTTTCTTACGCACTCCTGCTCCAGGATGAAAGAGTCCTCGGTCTCATAAAGCCCGATAAATTTGGGCATAAAAGAGGGGGAGATGTTTTTCTTTTGGAGATATTTAAAGTACGCCCCTTCTCTTATCGTTTGCTTTGAGTGTTCTTTCCGGCTGACTTTAAAGCAGGTATTGGGATTATCCATGTTTTCATAACAGGCTCTTTCCATACCTTTGCCGATGAGCTTTCCGAAATGAAATTCCGTCATCATAACCCCTTGCGAATCGTACGTTCGCGGATTTTGTCAGCTTTAGTCTGAGCAGTTTCAATGAGTTCTTTCTCGTCTGCAAAGATCTGTTTGAGCTTCTTATTTGGGAAATAAACTTTCAAAAAACGCAAATAGTCCGAGGGCTTAAGACCGATATCCAGGCAAGAATAATAAAGCGCAATCAGATCCTTATTTCTCCAACGAAGGGGAACAGCATCGCGAATTTGGGCTCTGTGTAAGTCAATCACGGAGAGCTTGAAATCAGTTGTGTCCGTAAAAGGCAGTTGCAAAAGGAAGTGGCAAATGTAGCAATCTCTGTGATTAATACCCAATCGGTGCATTTCACGCACCATAAAGGCTACACGGGTAATCAATGCTTTCTTGATACTGTAGGCAGGGGGATTCTTCGCCCAATCTGCGCAGTAATCTTCCAAGCTGATCGTAGGAGAAAGGTCCTCAGTGACAATAAAGGATGTCTGACGAACAGGGTTGAGTCCTTTTTCACCGTAGGCAACACCTACCATCGTATCAATGCCGGCAGCATTGAGTTTTTCAATGGCTTCCCATTCATTTCTGGCACCGAACACCGGCATTCTGAAAGAGAAAATGTTTTTAAAAAACTCTCCATAGGTAATCCCATGATGCAGTTTTAAGTAAAAACTTTTCCCCTCAACCTCAAAACGTATTGTCTTACGGGTTGCTACGGATCGATAAACCTCACCGGAAAGTTTTTCAACTTCTTCAAAAGCATCTTTGTCTTTCCAGAGATGGTCAAAAGGCGCTCTCAGTATCAACATAACTTTATTCCAGAATAATATCCGCAGCTTTTTCGGGTAATGAGTAAAGGTCCTGAGAATCGGCGTAGTGACAAGCGTTATTTCGCCATTTCTGCAGTAATTCCCGATCAAGACTCTTTAACAGATAATCGTTGAATTGTGCCTGATTATAAGGGCTTGTTAAAACAAAACCGGTTTCAGCATCTTTGACAAAAGGCGCATAACCGCAGACATCCGTAACGATTTCAGGCAATCCGCCTACTAAAGCCTCGAGGATTGCAGTACCGGTATTTTCTGACCGTGCAGGGTGCAGAAGCAGATCACTTCCGGCAATAAAGTTCGGAACATCATCTCGGCCGCCCCAGAAGCGAACTTGTTTACTGACACCCAGCTCCTGAGCACGTTTCTCAAAAGGACCTTCTTTATCCAGACCGATGACATACAGGTAAGTACGGCTTCGCAGCTCTTGTGGCAATGAAGCCAAGGCTTCGATAGAGCGGTCAACCCCTTTTCGTTTGAAGTCTGAACCGATAGCTAATAGCACAAAATCGTCATCGGTGAGTTGATGCTCTGACCTAAATTTTTCGCGGGCGTTAATAGGAAAGTTTGAATACTTTCTGTCCGCAGAAATACCGGGAGGCAGCAGATAGAAACGATCATCCTCCGTTTGATAATGCTTTTGAAAATCTCTCTTTTGGTTCGGCGTAATGATCATCAGTTTGGTTTTAAGATCCCTGCCGACAGTGAGTTTTTCAAATTCAGCGTAGTGCTTATAACGGCCGGATAATTTATAAAAAAAGTTTTTGTTTTGCGTCTTTTCTAAAAAGCAGACATCCGCGCCGTAATAAACATCCAGATTGGGCATTTTGTTAAAGCCCACCACCTTGTCAACCGGGTGATCTTTCAAATGATTTTGAACCCAGTTGTAATATTGTGCATTTTTTGAATGATTGCTGAATGCAGAAGTGGGAACGAAAATAATATCAAGCCATTCGGGTTTAACGTCAGCATCCCACTTCCGAGTATAAACACGGACGTGATGCCCTCTTTTAACTAAAACTTCAGCAATTCTTAAAAAATCCCGCTGCAGTCCACCGTAAGGAAAATAGGTGTATAGACAGATAGCGATATTCATAATCTTTCGTTCAATATAACCACATCTGTTCATTTTACTAGAGTCTTAATATCAATATTGATAAGCGCCCGGTGACTTAGTGGTTAAGCAGCATCAGCAGAATCTGAGACGGTTTTATTTTGTGAGCTGGCGGGTGCAGAAATATATAAAAGAGTCCAGATTGTTACGCAGGAAAACAAAGTTGTGCGTTGGAACCAAAACTGTTCGGTTAACCCTACGGCTAAACAACCGACCAAAAAGAAGAGGCGAGCGGGATCTTTGAATGCTTGTTTTGCCATCAGCCCAACTGTCGAAAGCCAGCCGGCAATCCCAAATAAACCGCCGATAGCGAGCCAATTTAAGAAGTCATTGTGGAAATGGTAGTACTTCGTAACCTTAATGCCGATAGTATGTCCGGTTTCCAGCATGGCATTTAAAGGATTTTCGCCCCAGCCGAAGAAAGGAGAATCCAAGAAGCCTCGTAAAACAAATTTCCAGAGTTCTAGACGAATACCCCAGGAGGAATTCGCATTACCATGATTGTAGTTCTGGAGATCAACGATGCCCTGCTGCATTCTGCCGGTTAAAAAAGACAGGGCTAAAAGAAGAATGGCCGACAGGACAAAAATAAAGACAATGGTTTTATTACCTTTGTACAAATATAAAACAACGGGAATCAAGGCTAAAAACGGCAAAATAGCAGTACGAACCTCAGCCAGAATAATTGCGGCGACAGAAGAAATGATTGAAGCAACGAGAATGATTTTTGTTTTACGGCTATAGGTTTTGCCGTCAAACAGTAATGATCCGATGCAACAGACAGTGAGCGCTGAGGCAACCGTAAGAACCTTGTTTTTGTTAGCTCCAATGACATCGTTGCTGACATCACCGGCGCTTAAAACCTGAAAATTAATACTGAGCGTCATCAATAACAACGCAATACCCAGACAAGCCATCACCTGTTCTCTGGTGATGCCTTTGGCGTAAAGTGCAAAGAACAGACAAGCTAAAAGCAAAAAAGAGTTCAGGATTTCTTTATAAGCCGGAACGCCAGCGAAGAAGCAAACCAGGATGATCGTAGAACAATACCAGGGCAGCCAGGGAATAAAGAAATTGCGAATAGTCGTCCAATTAAAGTACAGACTGAAATTTTTAGCTCGAGCTGCCAGAACGATAGTGATTAATGAAGCAGCAAAAATCAGGTATTTAGGAATGTGAGAACCGGTTACAAAAAAGAACCCCCCTGACAAAGCAGCAATGACCAAGGTGATAACGACGGAGATTTGCAGAGAGGAGAATCTGGAATGCATTTCTAATCTTGGAAAATACTTAGGTCGTTAAAATTTTCGTTGTGTCAAAGAATTCAATAAAGCTTCCCACTTTCCCCAAACAACTTCAGGAGAAAATTCTTTCATCGAGATCTTGGCATTTTTCCCAAATTCGAGGCGCTTCTGGGGATTAGTTATTAAAAGCTCTAATTTTTGAGCAAGGTCATCAGCATTGCCTTCAGAAACCAACCCGTTTTTGCCGTCATCAATCAGAGCACTCACTGCAATACAGTCTCTGCAGCCGATAACCGGTAATCCCATGGACATAGCCTCTGTAAAGGCCAAACTAAAACCCTCATATTCAGAAGGAAACGCAAAAATAGAAGCTTGCTGAAGCTTTTCAGTAATTTGCTTTGTTTCTCCGCACAACTTGATTTTGGAGCTTAGCCCTAATTTTTCAATACGTTCTTTTAATTTATGAGCGTATTCGGTTTGATCAAACCCCCAAAGTTCAACCGTCCAATCGGGGTATTTTTTTTCAATCTTTGCAAAAGCCTCAACAATCAAATGCTGGCGCTTACGGTTGGCTATTTTTGCAACGTTTAAGATGATGTTCTTCTTTTCACCGAGATATTCGGGGTACTGAGGAACCACATTGGGGATATAAACGATTTTTTCTTTATCGAGATAGTTTTCAGCCTCTTGTACATACTGAGGCATTAAAACTTGTACATAAGCACATTTATTGAGCGCCGGACTATAAATTTCAAATTCTGGCCGCTCAAAGTAATACGTCGGCTTATTGTGAATCATCGTCACCACAGGCTGTTTTACTTTAATAATCTCTTCTAAGAGATAAGCAATCTCCTGCTGAAAAACGACAATAACATCCGGTTTAATTTCATTTAGAGCTTTTTCTATTGAAGCTCTTTTACTTTCGAGCTCAAGGATCGTTCTTTTAATACGACGTTCCCTGCGGTCTGATATATAGAAAGTCTTCAGTTTCGCCAGATTTTCATTATGAAAAATTTTTTCATACCAACCGGAGCAGCAATTTCTCAGATTCACTCGGCTGTCAATCGTAAAAGCCGGTTCTCCGTCTTTTAAGTCATAAAACAAACCTGATACCTGATGCCCTCTTTCGACCATGCTGTTAGCCATATTGGCAAACACTCTGGCGGTACCGCCGAAGGAGCCTGCAATTGCATCAAAATTAATGAGAACGATATTCACGGAACTCAACTCCGATGGTTAAAACCGATTTATTTAAAAATCTCTTTAATCTTATTGATGACTTCCTCTTCCGTTGGCCACCGATTTTCTTCACCTAATACAATCGCATTGGGATTCCAGGGACCGGTACGCTTGGGATCGGTTACGCCGACCAAAGTAATCTGACGAGCGCCGACAGCAGCCGCTACATGGCTGATACCGGAGTCGTTAGCGATAACTAACTGTGCTTCCTTACAGAGCGCGGCATAAGTACCAAGGTTAGTAGGTGGCAAGTGCGTCGCGTCTGGACAGGCAACTTTAGCATCAGCGGCTTCATCAGGTGAGGGCAGAACGATGGGTTCAATGCCTAATTCACGCAAAGGTTTAACAACGCAGTTGATATGAGTCCAGTGTTTAATCTTTCCATGGTGCACACCGCGGGCAATCGGAGCGATCAGTGCAAACTTTTCAGGAATATTGAATTTTTCCATCAAGTTTTTGGCGCCTGCCGTATGACGCGTAATAAACTTTAATCCCAAATCTTTCGTGGGTTCAGTCCAAGCGGGTTCCTTTCCCCAGGCTTTAATTGCTCCTACGGTTGCTGCAAAAAAGCGTCTGACTTCATGAATGTTTTTCTCAGGTTCCGGCACCTTTTGGTCCAGAAGAAGGAATCGACCGTCCGTGGGAAAACCCGCAGCACGAATCCCTGCTAAACGAAATTGCAGGGCAGAGCCGAAAGAATTAGGAAATAGGAGTCCCAGAGGTTTGTTTAATTGTTCCGAAAGGTAATGAAGCCTTTGCAGATCTTCGCTTACATGTCCCTCAATAGGATCAAAGCGCCAGCCCATGCCCAACATTAAATCTTCAGCAAAGCGTTTGCCGACCAAATAGGGCGTAAAGCCACTAGCTTCTAGTAAACGCAAGGAAGGAAGGGTCATACAGCAGTCGCCAACATGGTTGGGAAGGCGGCAAACAACAATGGGATTCATAACAGTCTCGTTTTAATAAGCTGATACAGAAAAGAAAATAATGACACATTTTACTAGAGTTGCTCACCTAAAATACAGTTAATCAAGGCTATTTTTATAAAGGGGAAAACTCATGGGAAAAATGACTCAGATAGCTGTAGCTGGTGTAATGACAATGACGATGTCTGCGGCGATGGCTGCGAACTCAATGAATGGAACGACATTATCAGAAAAGGGTATGACGTTGGCTGTCAACGGTACGGCAAGCATCACGGTTCCTAACGACGAAGCTCAAATGTATTGGTCGGTTTCAGCACAGGCAAAGACTCTCAAAGAAGCCACTGCTCAGGCGATCAAAACGATGAATTCGGGTTTAAGTCAAATTAAGTCTGTAAGCGATAAGCTTCAGCTTCAGACCCAATCCATGAATTCTTATCCGGTGTATGGCGAAACCAAAGGTAATCAAACGCCAAAGATTGTTGCTTGGAGAGTTTCTCAATCTTTGGAAGTGGTCGCTCCCAATATTGAACTCGTTCCTAAGGTGATTGAAAATGTTAATGGTGTTCTGGCGTTAGAAAATTTAAATTTCCGTGTCTCAGATGCTGCCAAAGCGAAGTACGACGAAACTCTGTACAAGATGGCCGTAGCTGATGCTACCCAGCGGGCTGTATGGATTGCTGAATCCGTAGGAAGCGAAGCGGGGAAAGTTGAAGTGCAAAGTTTACGTTTTAGCGGAGCATCAATGCCTCGCCCGATGAATATGCTCATGAGAGCTTCGGCAAAAAGTGTCATGGATGAAGCCATCCCAGCTCCTGCCATTGAAGCTGGTACGAGCGAATTAAATTTAACTGTCACTGCGGAAGTACAGATTAAACGCTAAATGTTCTCAACTCAGAAAAAGCCCGCTTCGGCGGGCTTTTGTGACAAAAATGTTACAGAGCATTAACTTTTCGGTTTTTTTGACTCGTTTGCGGTTAAGATGGCAGAAAACGGAAACATTTTGCCAATAGCGTACAATTAGCTGTTTAAATTTAGTCACGGAGATTGAACTCATGAATCAAAAGTACCCTCACCCCATTTTGGCTCGTGAAGGCTGGCCTTTTATCGGTGGTACTTTTTTACTGGCACTTTTGTGGACAGCTTTTGCCGGATTCGGTTTTATAGCAGCCGTGTTGTGGATTTTATTTTTAATTGTTACGCAGTTTTTCCGCGATCCTCCGCGTACCGTTCCCTCTATGCCTGAAGCGGTGCTTTCTCCGGCTGACGGTCAAGTCGTTAAAGTTGAAAAAACGATTGATCCTTTCACCAATGAAGAGGCGATTTTAATCAGCGTCTTCATGAATCTTTTTAATGTTCACTGCCAGCGCTTCCCTGTGAACGGAACTGTGGAAGACGTTCAGTACTATCCCGGTAAATTCTTAAATGCTGATTTAGATAAAGCCAGTACGGAAAATGAACGTAATGCGGTGATTGTTCGCGTCAATGACGGCAACCGTATTACCGTTGTTCAGGTGGCTGGCCTTGTTGCCCGCCGCATACTTTGCTACGTCCAAAAGGGCGATGAGCTCAAAAAGGGTGAGCGTTATGGTTTTATCCGCTTTGGCAGTCGTTTGGACGTGTATTTGCCAACTGATGCCACGCCTTGTGTCACGATTGGTGAAAAGGTGTTGGGTACTGAAACTATTCTGGCTAAACTGGCTCCCAAAGCCGAGTAATTGAGACTAAACAAAAAAGGTTTAATCATGCGAAAGATTCGTCGTTCTCCTCGAGCAAACATCAAAGAACGCATTCAGGAGGCTCGTGCCCGTAGTATCTATCTTTTGCCCAACTCCTTCACGATGGGCTCAATGATTTGTGCTTTTTGGGGCGTCACGCAGGCTATGGCTGGTGACTTCGGTATTGCTGCAGCAACGATCTTCCTTTCGATGTTGCTCGATGGCATGGATGGACGAGTAGCGCGCTTTACGCACACTCAAAGTAGTTTTGGAGAGCAGTTTGACTCTATTGCAGACATGACTGCTTTCGGTGTTTGCCCGGCTTTAATTGCCTATGAGTTTGCGCTCAAAGACATGGGCGGTCTTGGTTGGGCTGCGGCCTTTATTTTCTGCGCTGGTGCCGGTGTTCGCTTAGCTCGTTTTAATGCCAATATCGGTTTTATCGATAAGGGCTTTTTCCAAGGTTTGGCTAGCCCTGCCGGAGCAGCTTTAGTGATGGGTTTTGTCTGGCTTGCTGTGTCCGGTCACTTAACGGAACAATTGGCCCAATACACTTCTCATATTACCGCCGTACTTTGTATTTATGCAGGCGTGACGATGGTTTCTAATGCGCCGTTTTTCAGCGGCAAGAACATGGGTTTTGTGCGCACCATTCCTTTCTGGGTGGTGCTCGTGGCGGCTATTGCTTTTATCTGTTTTTCAAGCAACCCGTCGCTTTCTGCCTTTATCCTTTTCTGCTGCTATGCAATCAGCGGCTACATTTATCAGTTCTACCTCTGGGTACGCGGCTTGCCGAATCCGGTCCGCCCCGTAAGAGACGAAGAGTAAGTTTCATAGTAAGGGGGATGATCCATACGGGTTGTCCCCTTTTTCGTTAGGGTATAAAGATGTCATTTTTATTTGCTCCTTGTGCATTGCCGGTGCTTCCTGTTGAGGGCGAAGCTAATCTCTATTTTCCGATTCACCGTATCTATGGTGTAGCACGTAATTATGCGGCAGCAAATGCCGCATTAGGTGAAAAAACGCCCCCTAGTATTTTCTTAAAGCCCGCTGATGCAGCTGTTTATGCAGCAGCGGACAAAACTTTGGAATTGGATTTTCCGGCTGCAACTGATGATTTACAGCACGAAATTGAACTTGTGGTGGCCATCGGCAAAGCCGGCCGCAACATCAGTGTTAAAGAGGCTATGTCTTATGTTTGGGGTTATGCTGCGGGACTTGATCTAACGCGGCGGGATTTGCAAAGAGCAAGTGCAACAAAAGGACAACCTTGGGATACGGCTAAGGCTTTTGATGAATCTGCTCCTATGACAGCACTAAAGCCTGCGCATCGAACGCCTGATAATGAGCCGATGAAAGTGTGGCTTTATGTCAATAACGAAAAGCGTCAGGAAGGAACGACCTCAGAAATGATTATGAGTGTGCCTGAAATTATCAGCTACCTTTCTACTTTATATGAATTAAAACCAGGTGATTTGATTATGACGGGGACACCCGGAGGTATTGGTACTATTCATCCAGGTGACGTACTAGAAGGTGGCGTACAAGGTGTTGGTGTTCTCAAAGTGAAATTTAAGGAGCAATAACGATGGCCATTACTGCTCAAGAAGGAAAAAAGATGCTCGATGAGTTGGGCGATAAAGTGCTTCTTTTAGATGTTCGCCATGCTCACGAGTACGAATGGGGTCATATCCCTGGTGCAGTGTTACTTGATAACGATGATATTGAGGAAGGGGTAAGACCTGAATCGTTGCCGGAGGATTTGGATCATCCGATTATTATTTATTGCCGATCGGGTGTCAGAAGCCACTATGCGATGCTCAAACTTCAGGCGGCGGGCTACACGCATGTCTATGATATGGGTGGCATTATTGATTGGCCCTATGAAATCGAAAAGTAGCCTTTTCTAAGTAAAAGAAAACGGGACTGATTGAAAAACCAGTCCCGTTTTTGTCTTTAAAAGACTTTCATTAGGCCATTGCCTTAATAGCAGCGGCCAAGCGGCTCTTATGACGAGCAGCAGCGTTCTTGTGCAAAACGCTCTTACCGGCCATCGTGTCGATAACCTTTTGAGCCTTCACAAAAGCGTCAGTGGCGGCAGCTTTGTCGCCGGCAACGATCAACTTACGCACAGCCTTGATAGCGGTGCGGTATTGAGAGCGTTGAGCAGAAAGATGCTGGTTGCGCGCAACAGCTTGACGGGCGCGCTTACGAGCTTGTTTGGTATTAGCCATTGTTAGTTCCTTGCCTTATATAAAAAGTTACGGCTGTTAATTACAGCCGCTTTCAAAGGCATTGAGCATTGAAATACGCTTGCAGCACAAAGTCGGAAGCGGCTGGTGAATCAGTTCATTCCAACGGATTTTTGCGGTTCTTTCGGGCATACGAAAACGTCCACGAAGAACACTCCCTTGGAAAAGTCCCCAAGTTTAGCAAAAAGTTTAAAACCTCTCAAGCTTAAAACATGCTTTTGGACTTTAAAAATAAAAGAGTTAGGTAGGGTGGTTGAATTAAGCTTCTTTAATAGTGCATGTGTTTAAGATAAAAATCGCTAAAATACACGAATTCTGTCAGTCTGATCAAAGCGTTAAACAATTTATCGGTAGGAATCTTAATCAGCTCTCAAAGTGCTCATCCTATCGTTTAAAAAGATTTAATCTGGATTTCCTATGAGTTTAATTAAAGCGGCCGCGACCGTTTCCTCTTTGACATTATTGTCCCGCATTACCGGTGTCGTGCGTGACATGTTAATAGCACGTTACTTTGGTTCGAGCGCAGCCACCGATGCTTTCTATGTGGCTTTCCGATTGCCAAATATGCTTAGGCGTCTTTTTGCTGAAGGGGCTTTTCAGCAGGCATTTGTTCCGATGCTCTCGGATGTTAAAGCAACCAAGTCAGATGACGAAGTCAGAAGTTTTATTGATCGTGTCTTTAGTCTCTTAGCCAGTGTCTTAGTATTAACAAGCGTCATCGGGGTACTGCTTGCACCGGTGTTGGTTTGGTTAATTGCAGGCGGCTTAGCAGAAAATCCCGAAGGTTTCGACTTGGCCACTGAGATGACTCGCTGGATGTTCCCCTACATCTTCTTTATGAGTCTTGTGGCAATGAGTGCCGGAGTATTAAATACCTGGAAGCATTTTGCGATTCCTGCCTTTACTCCCGTACTCTTAAACATTTCATTTATCACATTTACTTTGTTACTGACGCCTCATTTGGACCGTCCCATTTTTGCGCTTGCTGTCGCTGTGATTGTAGGTGGAATGCTGCAACTTGGTATTCAAATTCCGTCTTTGATGAAGTTGGGTGTTTTGCCTAGGCCGGTCAATCCCATTAAGGCTATGAGAGACTCAAGTGTGATCCGAGTGATGAAACTTATGATCCCGGCGCTTTTTGGCGTTGGTGTAGCTCAACTTTCATTACTCATTAACACGAATATTGCCTCTCGGCTTGGAACGGGTTCTGTGACTTGGTTATCTTTCGCTGACCGGTTGATGGAATTTCCGACGGCTCTTTTAGGGGTTGCGCTGGGTTCAGTCTTACTACCGAGTCTTTCTGCGGCTTTTGCTAAAAATGAGCTGACGCGTTACAACGCGCTTTTAGATAATGGCTTGCGTTTGGTAGTTTTGTTGGCCATTCCAGCTGCTGTGGGTCTGGGTCTTATGGCTGAAGCGTTAGTGGCCTTTTTGTATCAAGGCAAAAACTTTTTAATTTCAGACGTGCACCAAACGAGTCTTGCAGTGATGGGTTATTCTTTTGGACTCTTGGGACTTATTGCTATCAAGATTTTAGCCCCTGCTTTTTATGCAAGAAAAGATATCAGGACACCTGTAAAAGTCGCAGCGGTCAGTTTAGTATGTGTGCAGCTTTGCAACTTGATTTTTGTTCCTTACTTTGCTCATGCAGGTCTAGCATTATCGGTAGGCGTGGGTAGCTGCATTAATGCGGCAACGCTATTGGTGATTCTTATTCGTCGTGGGCAATACGCGCCGGTTAAAGGCTGGGGGATATGGTTTGCGAGAGTGATACTGGCAACATTAGCTATGAGTGTTGCCATTGTCTACTTGCAAGCCGGCGTTGACTGGGCCGGCATGCAAAGCGAGTGGGTCAAGCGCGCGGGTCTTGTCTTTTTATATATCGGAGCAGCGCTTGTTGTCTATTTCGGTATCCTAGTGATTTTAGGATTGAGACCCCGTGACTTAAAGCCTCGCTACGATATCTGAATTGTGTCCTCGCGGTCAAAAGGCATACACTCGGGCCACTGAATGAGTTCATCGTGGTCTGTTGTGTCAATGGCTGCGGGACCGCTTTCAGCAGTGTTGACAGCAAAATTCAATTTTGCATAAACGTTGGCCAAATCATCGAGCATGACTTCTTCAGGATCAAGCCTTTCATCTTCGAGTCTTTCGATTGTTTCCGAGAGTGTTTCAAGCGCGTCACTTAACGCATCAATAAGCCATTGGCGGTCTACAGACATTTTTTCGTTCCTAAAGGTTAAAAAGTCCCAAAAAGGTTATTTGACCCTTTAAAATGCGAACAGTATACGTCAATCATAACCGAGAAGGATTTTGTGCACTCGGTTTTTGTACGAAAAGCCTGTCACTGTTGGCAGTATCAAGCATGGTAAGTGACGGCTTTCTGGAGCCTAAGATGAAGAGTTTTTCCAAAAAGACATGTGTGTTGGCTATGATGCTTGCAGTGGGCTCAGTTGCTCAGGCTGCTTATCTGGGGCAACTTCAGGTCACTAGTCAAGCCAGTCAAAATTTTGAAGCAACTTTTTTAGTCCATGATGTCTCTCCCACAGGGACGTCCCTCACTGCTCGTTTGGCTCCTGCAGAGACTTATGCAAAGTATGGCATTACGATGCCAGAAAGTGCCAAAGGAATGAATCTCGCACTTATTAAGAAGTCTCCGCTTACGTTGCGCATTTCCTCTAATCGACCGGCAACTGAGCGCGCTTTTCCGCTTTTAGTTGAATTAAATGAGGGCGGAAGGATCACGGTGCGTCAATACAACATTCATATCGGTGCCGCGGGGACAGTGGAGCCGGTTGAAGTGGTGGCAATGGGCGGGGCAGCTCCTGTAACAGCTGCGCAGCCTGTGGCTAAAGAAAGAGCGCCTGTTACGCAAAAGGCACCTGTCGTTTCTGCTCCCAAAGTCAGTGCAGAATCTCAGACAAAGACCGAGATGTCTCCTCTTGAGCGTATGCAGTCCAGACACTATGACTTGAGTAAGCCGGTCTTGGTTGAATCGGGTTACACACCGTGGTCATTGGGTGTGCTCTATCAAAAGCTCTTCCCGAAGGCAAGCGTCAATCAGGTGCTCGTAGCTCTTGCAATTGAAAACCCGGAAGCCTTTCCCGCAGGCAATGTGAGACAACTAAAGGCTGGAGCTCATGTGAGTGCACCGTCGGCGCGTCTGGTGGAATCAATTGATGCTCAAAAAGCCCGAGAGATTGTTCAAAAAGGTTTAAATATCGAAGAAGTGGCTCGTGAACCTCAGCCGATTAAGGCAGAACCAAAGAAGCCCGCTTCTGTCACTCAAAAAGCCAAAGAAGTTCGTCCGACCGTTAAAGCTGAACCGAAGCCTACTTTGAAAGTAGAGGAAAAACCGGTTGAAACCGTGGCTCCTGTTGAACAAACTGCTACGCCTACCCCCGAAGTTTTGCCCACTCCGGCTCCGACCGATGTTCATCAAACACCAGAACAATCCGTTGAGTCACCGGCTGTGGAAGAAACAGTGCCGGCTGATCAAAACGTTGAGCCTGAACCTCTTACGCCTCAAGAGGCAATGCCTACGCTTGAAATTATGACCGAGGAGCCCCCGGTTCAAGAAGAGGAATCAACTTCTTGGTTCTGGTACCTCTTGATCGTGTTGATGTTGGGTGCTGCCGGGTTTATTTACTGGCGTACAAAGCAAGGCCGCTATGTTGACTTCCAGTCCTTTAAGCGCGTGATGAATAAGGGACAGCGTGAAGAGCCCGTGACGCGCCAGGCGCCTGCTGTTCGTCCTGCAGCCCCTCAACCGCAACAGGCTACGAGCCACACAGTTGAAACCATTAACCGTATGCCAGCTCGTGAAGAACCTCGTATGGCACCTCGCCCAGCACCCGTTCAGGCTGAGGCTCCTAAGGTAACCAAACCCGTTGAGAACCCAGCTTCTACTCAAGCAACGGCCAATGTGTTTGATTTGGTGGCTGATGATGAACCTGTGCAAGTTGCTTCCCAACCGGTAGTTGATTCCAAGGTTCAAGAGGCCGCTGCCGATGATCACAGCATGAAGGATTCGCTTGATATGGCTCGCTCCTTTATTTCGATTGGGGCTAAAAATGAAGCGATCACGCTTTTGCAGGAAGTTGTTCAAAAGGGTAGTGCTGCCGATAAGGCTCAGGCCGAAGCCCTTTTAAAGCAAATCCATGAGCGCGGCTGATGCGTGTTGCTTTAGGAATTCAATATAACGGTTCGGCATTTTGCGGTTGGCAGACCCAGCCCGATATGCCGAACGTTCAGGACACACTGGAATCGGCACTGAAAGCGTTTGCTACGGTGCCGATTTCGACTGTATGCGCAGGGCGTACCGATACCGGTGTGCATGCAACGCACCAGGTAGTAGATTTTGAAGCCCCAGTTACTCGTCCGATGACTGCTTGGGTTAGAGGTGTGAATACCTTCTTGCCTTCATCGGTAGCTGTGCGTTGGGCACATGAAGTGCCTGAAGATTTTTCTGCCCGTTTTAGCGCAACGGAGCGCACATATGAATACTGGATTTTGAATGATGCTGTGAGGTCACCATTGACCGAAGGGTTGGTCGGTTGGGTTTTTCGGCCCTGCGATGAAAAAAGAATGCAAGAAGCCGCTCGCTTTCTTTTAGGTGAGCACGATTTCACAAGCTTCAGAGCTTCGGAATGTCAAGCAAAGAGTCCTATTCGAGTCGTGCATGAAGTGAGTATTCGCCGTGTTGGAAAAATGATTGGCATTAAGCTTCGAGCCAATGCTTTTCTTCATCATATGGTCCGCAATATTGTAGGCAGTCTTGTTTATGTGGGAACCGGCAGAGAAAGTGTGCAATGGTTTAAATCAGTGTTAGAGGCTTGTGATAGAAAAGTCGCGGCACCCACGTTTGCCGCAGGCGGTCTTTATCTTGTCGGGGTAAAGTACCCCAATCATCCCTACTTGCCGTCTTATAGTCAGGCCCCCTGGAGTCACCTAGGATCATCCTGAAGTTCTTTTTTCATCAAAGCTCAGTCTATTAGGCGACCTAAAATACCTAAAACATGTATAAGAATGGTGGCTATAGTCTGATAAAATCACCAATCGTATTATTTGCGTGAAATGCATTTGAAGGATATTTTTTTATGAGTTGGATCGATCGGTTATTGCCGCGTATTCATAAGACGGAATCGGAAAAGGCGGAAAAGAAAGAAAGCATGATTCCGGAAGGCTTGTGGACGAAGTGCCCGAGCTGTGAACAAGTGCTCTATACCGAAGAGTTAAAAGATTCGTTAATGGTGTGCCCGAAGTGCGGTCACCACATGAGAATCGGTGCACGTGAAAGAGTGGAAAATTTCTTAGATGCTCAAGATCAAGTGGAAATCACTCAAGAAGTGCAACCGACAGATCCGTTGAAGTTTGTGGACAGTAAACCTTATCCTGCTCGTTTGGCTCAAGCTCAACAAAAAACCGGTGAAACCGATGCTTTGGTTGTCAAGCGCGGTACGCTTCGCGGTCTACCCGTAGTGGTTGCTGCTTTTGAATTCAATTTCATGGGTGGTTCTATGGGCTCTGTTGTTGGAGAAAGATTCGTGCGTGGTGTAGCTGAAGCTACGCGTATGAAGTGTCCCTTTATCTGTTTTGCGGCTTCAGGCGGCGCCCGCATGCAAGAAGGTCTTTTGTCTTTGATGCAAATGGCCAAAACTACAGCAGCGATTGCGGGATTAGCTCGAGAAAAACTTCCCTTTATTTCCGTTTTAACGGACCCGACTATGGGCGGGGTTTCCGCTAGTTTTGCCTTTATGGGCGATGTGGTTATCGCCGAACCTCGCGCATTGATTGGTTTTGCCGGACCGCGCGTTATTGAGCAAACTGTACGGGAAAAGTTGCCCGAAGGTTTTCAGCGCTCGGAATTTTTGTTAAAGAAGGGTGCGATTGATATGATCGTCGATCGTCGTGAGATGCGCGCCAATATTGCTGAAATTATGGCTATGCTCATGAGAAAGCGCATCACGGACGCCGATTGAGAGCACTCTTAAAATTAAGTTAGAATAAACAACGTCAGACCACGCTTTTAGGCGTGGTCGCGCTGTTTTTGGACTGAAAAATGTCTCAAAGTAAAGATACTTTAAATGAGTGGTTGGACTATATCCTGGCTTCACACCCTGAAAATGTGATTGAGCTCGGACTCACCCGCATGAAGACAATGATCGCTAGATTAGGCATTGCCTTTGATTGTCCCGTTATTACAGTGGCGGGTACGAATGGCAAGGGTAGCACCTGTGCAATGCTTGAATCTATTTACCGGGCAGCAGGTTACCGGACAGCCATGCATACCTCTCCGCACATGTTGCGTTTTAATGAGCGTGCCCAAATCAACGGAAAGATTGTTGAAGATGCTTTGCTCATCGACGCTTTTAAAGAAGTGGAAGCGGCCCGAGACGGATTGCCTTTGACTTATTTTGAATTTACGGCCTTAGGCATCTTAAAAGTCTTTCAGAAGGCAAAACCTGACGTAGTGATTCTGGAAATCGGACTCGGAGGCAGACTCGATGCGATTAATGCGTTGGATTCTAGTGCTGCCATTGTGACCACAGTGGGTATTGATCATGAAGCTTATTTAGGGAACACTCGAGAGGCCATCGGTTGGGAAAAAGCTCATATTTATCGTAAAGGGCGTCCTGCTATTTGCGCAGATTCCCAACCACCGGTGAAATTGCTCGAGTACGCTCAGGCTTTGGGTTGCAAATTGTCTGTTGCAGGGGTTGACTTTAAGGTCGAAGCGACGTCCCAAGACCGGATGCACTTTCAAATGGCTTCATATGACTGGGATTTGCCTAAACCCGCTTTGGCAGGTCGTAATCAACTCGATAATGCCGCTGGGGTTTTGGCTGTGGTGGTCTCTTTAATGGATAAACTTCCTGTGCAAATAAGCGCCATTGAAGAAGGACTAAAAACGGTTCGCATCACCGCTCGGTTTGAAAAAGTGGCCGAGCACCCGCTAACGATTTTAGACGTTGGCCACAATCCTCATGCAGCGCTTGTTTTGGCCCAGAATGTTAGAGACTTAAAGACTGAAGGTCGCACAATTGCTGTTTTTGGAATGCTCGCTGACAAAGACATGCTCGATGTGGTCAAGATTATGAGTCCGGTGATTGATGAGTGGTTCATTACGGGTCTGCCGGGTCCTCGCGGAGCCGATAGTCAAACGCTTTCCCGAGTGATGTTGGAAGCGGGGGTAGAAGTCTATAAAATGCATGTTTGTGATGGTGTGGATCAAGCGCTAAATTCTGCCCGTCAGGCAGCCGCGATCGCTGATACAATCATCATCTTCGGTTCCTTTGTCACGGTGACAGCAGCCCTGCCTCACATTTAAAGCTCATGCAAGAATCTGATAAGCCCACAAACGATACGTTCTGGAAAGCTCAGCAAACGGATGCTGAAGGATCGGTTGCGTCTATAAATGATGATAATCAGATGGATGTGAGCCAAGTGAAGGCTCGGTTTCGTCATCGATTGGTGGGCGCTGTGGTGCTGGTTGCCGCACTTGTGACAGTGTTGCCGATTTTCTTTGATGAGCCTGCGCTTCAAAGTGATAAGCATGCGCTCACAAAAATTCCTCCTATCGCCAAGGAGCCTTTCTACAAGATAGAGCTTCCTGTTAACGATAGACCTGCGCTTTCCTTACCCAATGACGGTAGTGCGCTCAAAGATCTCTCGAAACCTAACGAAGTAAGCGAAGCGCCTGAGGCTAGACCCACGCCCGAATTGGATGAAAAAAAGGATAAGCCTCAGTCTTATGCTCCCTCAACTGAGGGCTCTCTTTACATTCAGGTCTTGGCAACTTCAAGTGAAGCGGGGGCCATGAAAGAGATGGCAAGATATCAAGCGATGGGTTTACCCGTTTACTCTGTCAAGGTGCAGAAAAAATCGGCAACCTTATGGCGCGTGCGCTTAGGTTTATTTAAAACGCGCGACGAAGCCGAGCAAGTGGCCAAATTGCTTGACGCTCGCAAGATTTCTCACTTACCCGTTCAGGTTGAAGCTAGTGCTAAAAGTGAGCTAAGTCGTATCGCACCTACCCGCACATTAAAGAGTACTGTGCAGGAAGCGCACAGCAAGTCAAAAGAAGTAAAACCTCAAACAGTGGTGGTAACAAAATCCAAGGAGAAACAGCAAGAGCCAAAGGCAAAAAGCACGACCAATGAGAAAAAAGCTCAGGTGACGGTGAAAAACATCAATTCATCTCAGGTGAAAAAAGAGCAGACTAAAACTTCTCAACCGGCAAAGACTCCAGCCGCAAAGAAGCCATCGGCCTCAGCTGATCCTTTAGCGGATTTACTTAAATCCACTCGCGAAGACGTTATTGCACAAAAACTTCGGGAAGCCCGACAATAAAAAAGAAAGGATAAAGATACATGAACGAATTGGACTGGGCCATCATTATCGTTTTAGTGCTCTCCACCATTGTGGGGGTTACTCGAGGCGTGGTGCGTGAGATTTTATCGATTGTAGGGTGGGTCATCGGTATTGTGTTTGCCATTCGCTTTTCGCCCGAGTTGGCTGTGCATATTCCGCTTGAGAGCCTGGGCCCTGCGATTCGAACGATTATTGCAGCGGTGCTCATCTGCGTGCTCTGTGTTTTTGCGATTGGACTGCTTGGCACGATTTTAAGAAAGATGCTTGAAGTGGCCCGAATCAGCGCCGAGGATCGCGTTTTGGGCAGCGTCTTTGGTTTTATCCGCGGAGTGGTTTTTGTCTGCGCGGTGGTGTTTTTAGCCGGTATGACGAGTGCGACCTCAACGGCCGTGTGGCGTCATTCCGTTTGTATTCCTTTAGCTGAAAATGTGATTGATTGGATGATGCCGATGATGCCGGATTCCATCGCCAAACTTCGCAAGTAAAAGCGCGGGATTGTTGTAAAAGTTTTTAATTTTTAACCGATGAGGCTAACAAATGTGTGGGATTGTGGGACTTTTTTCTCATGAGCCGGTCAATCAACGGCTCTACGATTCGCTGCTTTTGCTGCAACACCGCGGCCAGGATGCAGCCGGTATCGCAACGCTGGATGGCTTGACCTTCCATATGCATAAAGCCATGGGCTTGGTGCGCGACGTTTTCAGAACGCGCGATATGAGAGATCTCCAGGGCAACAGCGGTGTGGGTCAGGTACGCTACCCCACGCAGGGCAACGCTGACAGCAATGAAGAAAGTCAGCCCTTTTACGTCAATGCCCCTTACGGCATCATGTTCGTGCATAACGGCAACCTCACCAATGCCGAAAGCTTAAAGCAGGAGCTCTACGACTCTGACCGCCGTCACATCAATACGACGAGTGACTCGGAAGCGCTTTTAAACGTCTTTGCCGATGAACTCTCGCGCCTGACGCTCAATACGAAGATTTCTCCTCAAATCGTTTTTGAAGCCGTGCGCGGGGTGCATAAGCGCGTTAAGGGTGCCTACGCCTGTATCGCGTTGATTGCGGGCAAAGGCATGGTGGCTTTCCGTGATCCCTTCGGTATCCGTCCGCTTTGCTACGGTACAAAAGAAACGGAAAATGGTACGGATGTGATCTTTGCTTCTGAATCCGATGTGCTCGAAGCCCAGGAATACGAAACGCTCAATAACGTAGCTCCCGGCGAAGCTATTTGGGTTGATATGCAAGGACAAATTCACAAGGCTCAATGCGCAGAAAATCCTGAACTCGTGCCCTGCGCCTTTGAGTACGTTTATCTTGCCCGTCCTGACAGCGTTATTGACGGCATTTCCGTTTACGGCGCCCGTTTGCGTTTGGGTGAATACCTCGCACACCAAGTGGCCCGCAGAATTCCCGTGGACGAAATTGATGTGGTGATGCCGATTCCGGACAGCTCTCGCCCCGCAGCTCAGCAATTGGCTCAAAAACTGCGTCTGCCTTATCGCGAAGGCTTTATTAAAAACCGCTACGTGGGGCGTACCTTTATCATGCCGGGACAGGCTATCCGTAAAAAGACCGTGCGTCAGAAGTTAAATGCCATGGCGGTGGAATTTAAAGATAAGAACGTGCTTCTTGTCGATGACTCTATCGTTCGCGGAACGACGATGCGCGAAATCGTGCGCATGACCAAGCAAGCCGGTGCCAAGAAAGTGTTTGTGGCAAGCGCGGCTCCTCGCGTGTGCTTCCCCAACGTTTACGGCATTGACATGCCGACACGCTCGGAATTGATTTGCGGCGACGGCAAGGGTGATGATGAAGTCTGTAAGCTTCTTGAAGCCGATGCTGTGGTCTACCAGCGTTTGGAAGACTTAAAGTCTGCGCTTCACGACATGAACCCTGAAATCAAGCGCTTTGAATGCTCCTGCTTTGACGGGGACTATGTCACAGGCGATGTGACAGAAGAGTACTTAAGTAAGCTTGAGGCTCAGGCTCATGCTGCCAAGGCAAAGCCTAAGAAAGCTGATGAAGACTGATTGAAGAGCTGATTTAATCAAAAGGGGACTACCGAACTTCGGGTCCCCTTTCATTTTTGTGTTTGCGCAATGGTTTCTTCAAGCTCAATCCAAAAATGATTTTTAATAAAATAAGGCTCATCAATTGCAGCACAACAGGAGAAATCATGACAGAGCTGACTATTCGGCTTAGTGAGTTTGATTCTGCCTTGCTTGAGGATTTAGTTAAAAATACCGGCAAGAGTAAAACAGTATTGGTGACCGATGGGTTACGCTTTTTACATGGCTCGATGAGGGACAATAGTCCGGTTACACGTTTTCCCATGAAAGAATTTGATGAATTGCTCAAACAGCTGGAAGAAGGAGAAAAGGATCCCCGTGTTTTAAGCGCACGCCAAAATTTGATGAATACGAAACCTGTATGGAAAGATTGAGAGGGTGATTTTTTCTGAGAGATGAAAGATTGAACCGGTCAAAAAAATCCCCGCTTCAACAGAAACGGGGATAAGCTTGAATGGCTGTTTTAAAGAACGCGCTTTAAGAAGGCTCGTGTTCGAGCTTCTTTGGGATTAACGAGCACTTCTTCTGGAGTTCCTTCTTCAACAATAACTCCGCCATCCATGAAAATGACACGGTCAGCGACCTCGCGAGCGAAGGTAATTTCGTGCGTGACCACAATCATGGTCATACCGTCATCGGCAAGACTTTTCATGACAGATAGCACTTCTCCGACTAGTTCTGGGTCAAGAGCAGAGGTTGGCTCATCAAATAAAATGACTTTAGGATCCATTGCAAGCGTGCGGGCGATAGCGACACGTTGCTGTTGACCGCCAGAGAGTCGAACCGGATACTGATCGGCTTTATCAGCTAGACCCACGCGCTCTAACGTTTCAAGGGCGCGTTTTTGAGCTTCTTCTTTTGACTTGCCGCTTACGACCATTTGACCGAGCATCACATTTTCAATCACGCTTTTATGGGGCCAGAGATTAAAGCGCTGAAAGACCATTCCCAAATGTTCACGGACTTTATTGATGTTGACTTTACGATCGGTAATTTCTTGGTCGGCCACTTTGATGGAACCACGATCAGCGTCTTCAAGAGCGTTAATGCAGCGCAACATAGTGGATTTTCCGGAACCTGACGGTCCCAGTACCACCACTTTCTCACCGCGATGTACAGTGAGATTGATGCCTTTGAGGACTTCAAGCGGGCCATAATTTTTATGCAGATCGCGGATTTCAACAACCACTTCGTTACTCATTTGTCATCTCCTTTGCCCAAACGCTTTTCCATTTCACGGATAAGGTAGGCCAGGCCCAAAGTCATGACCCAATACATTAAAGAAATGGTGAGGTACGGTTCCCAATAACGAGCTGAGGCACCGGCAACGGTACGGGCGGCATAGGCGAGTTCTGTTAAGCCGATGGCCGAAACCAGTGAAGAGTCTTTCAAAATGGCAATAGCATTATTGCCGAGCGCTGGCAGCATTCGACGGAAGGCCTGAGGCATAATGATGTGACGCATGGTTTGCCACCAGGTCATACCAATCGAGCGTGCGGCCTCGGTTTGGCCTTTATCGAGCGATTGGATACCGGCGCGGAAAACTTCGCTCATGTAAGCACCGGCATTTAAGGTGATAGCACAAAAGCCAGCGATGAAGGCACCGTAGTTGCTGCGAAGTTCTCGAGCAAGTGCTCCGTCAATAATGAGACCGTCAACCGGATGAATGAAGATGGGTAAGACAGCAAAATACATCAAGAAGATTTGAACAAAAAGCGGAGTACCACGGAAAAAACTCACCCAAATCGTCACCGGCCAGCGCACACCGTAATAAAGAATCGTCTTCCAAGGATCGTGTCTGGCGCTAGCCATGCGAGCCATGCCGAGAATCATCCCTAAAATCACGCCGAAAAATACACATCCAACAGTCAGTTCTATGGTGATTTCAGCGCCTTCGACAAACAGCGGCCAATACTCAGCCAATACATCTAAACGAAAACCGCCCATTTATGATTGCCTCTTTTTAATTTCAAAAACCCGACAACGTCTTCATTAACGTTGTCGGGAAATTTTTTGTTATGTGTTGATCAATTATTTAATCGGTAATTGAGGAACGGGAGTGTTTTCACCGAACCACTTCTTATAGACCTTGGCATAAGCACCGGATTCAATGGTCTTCTTCAAACCGGCATTGATTTGGTCAAGTAATTCTTTATTGCCTTTGCGCACTGCAATACCGAAGTATTGATCTTCAAAACTCGGGTCACGAGTCATATTGAATTGTTTGTCCGGGTTTTGTGCAGCATAGTAGGCAAAGACGCCGACATCACCGATTGCGGCATCAACACCGCCCGCAGACAGTTCTTCTAAGGCGAGCGGCGTGTTATCAAAGCGCTTAATATTTTTGCTTGCTTTGCCGAAAACTTTAGTAGCGGCAATGTCGCCGGCAGAGTTAGCGACCACAGAGATGTTCTTGCCCTTCAAATCATTGATCGAATTTACTTTCAGATTCTTTTGCGTAAGGATCAATTGGTGGGCAGCAAAATAGGGTAACGAAAAATCAACAGCTTCCTGACGTTGCGGCGTGATCGTAATACCGCTCATAATCATGTCACGATCACCGTTTTTGACAGATTCAAAAATCACACCGAAAAGCGTATTGATAAATTCCACCTTAAAGCCCTGAGCCTTAGCGATCTCTTTCATCAAATCAATATCAAAACCCACAATCTCTTTATTGGGTGTTTGGAATTCAAACGGGCGATAGGTTGCTCCCGTTCCGACTGTGTAGGTCGGAGCCTCTTTGGCAGAGGCGGTTTGATCGGCCATCGCACCACAGGAGAATCCGGCACAAGCCAAAGCGATAGAAGCAGAAACAATTAAGTGTTTAAAGGACATTTTGTACTCCGATTTTGTTTTTTCCATTTTTTAGGAAAATTGCTTTTCCTTTTTTGGATAGATTATTGGTGATTTTCAATTTGCGTACAAGTTGAATTTTTTCAAAAAGATCAAAAAGTTAAGCAAAGTTCCTTAGAGGAAAAAATGAAAACAAAATCCCCATTTTTGTCGGCTTTTTTATGTGATTTGGCGCTAAAACTAAAAAATTTTTTAAATGAAGTACTTAACTCAATAAGAAACGAAATGTCTAGGAAATAATCGACAAATCAGATTATTAAATCGGAAAAATTGGTGGTTCTATCATCTCAAAATTTCAGTACCGGAAGTGGAGCAGGTATTTTGACTATATCTGATCTACATCGACTAGGTTTTTCGTAACGGAAGTCGATTTTGTTGTAGAAAAAATAACAAGCTTTTACCCATTGAAGTTAAGTCTGGTAAAAACTATAAATCCCAGGCTGCCTTGGACAATGTCCTGAATATCGATGAGTGGAAACTGTCTGAAGCACTCGTTTTGTGTTCGGACAATATCGAGTAGGTTAAAAAAAATCTATATCTGCCCTGGTATATGGTGATGGTTATTGAAGCTGACACGTCGCCTCAAACATGGTTGCATAAAGTGGATCTCAGTGCACTTAAGGATTCTCAGTGAACAATATCGTCTTGCTTGATGACTTTTAAAATCGTGAGAGCAATAATCTTTAGGTCAAATAAAAAGGATTGCTTTCTCAGATACTCTTCGTCAAGCGCTGCCTTATCTTCACCGCTGATGCAGGTGCGGCCGTTTACCTGAGCCCAGCCGGAAATGCCGGGCAACAATTTATCGACACCGGATTCTCTTCTGAGTCGTAGCACGTGACGTTCAATCGGCAATAGGGGGCGAGGACCGATTAAGCTCATGTCGCCGATTAAAACAGACCAAAATTGCGGGATTTCATCCAAACTGGTCTTGCGAATAAACGCACCGACTCGGGTGATATAGTGATCGGCTGTTTTAAATTCTTCAGCGGAAACGACCGGCGCCCCGATACACATGGATCGGAATTTAGGCATTGGAAACGGTTTGCTGTTTTTGCCGATTCGGGGAGACCAATAAAGAATGGGGCCGGGGGAATCAACTTTGATGGCAATGGCTACAATAAGCGCTACGGGCAGGACAACAGGTAACGAGGCCAGTACGAGCACAATATCAAGTAAGCGCTTCATTGTAAGGTACAAAATCTTTAAAACTGAGCCCTAAATTTTAAATCAATTTGCGAATATACGCAGCAAAAATTCTGTCAAAATGCCTGTCTATTGAGGAAAATACGGAGTTCTGCCTCCATTGCAGCTCCGATAGACTCATCAAAAAGTGTTTTACTAAGAGATGGTTGTAGCTCTCTTTTCTGAGTGAGTAGGTATGTGAGTTAAAATAAGAAAAAAAGGATATTTTGTGTCTACCGGTCTATTTACTCACGACTCTTGCTATCGACATATCACGGGCTCCATGAGTCCCGAGTCGCCCAACCGTATTCGAGCCATTGAAGAGCGTCTTGTGGCCTCAGGTCTTGAAGGGGCGTTCACGCATAAGCAAACTCACCGCCAAGCGCTGATGGTTGATCTTTTAAGAGCTCATGAAGCTGATTACATTGAGCATGTTCGCTCATCCATTCCGACCGAAGACGGAAAGTTAGTCCATATCAGTGAAGACACGGTCGTAAGCAGTGAATCGTGGACGGCTGCGCTTGAGAGTGCCGGATGCGTGCTTGAAGCGCTTGACTGCGTACATCAAGGACAACTCACTAATGCATTTTGCTGTGTTAGACCTCCGGGACACCATGCCCGTCGGGCTTCTGCAGGCGGTTTTTGCATTTTAAATAATGTTGCTATTGCAGCTCTTTATGCCCGAGACGTTTTAAAGATTGAGCGTATTGCAGTCATTGATATTGATGCGCATCACGGCGACGGAACCGAGGATATTTTGGCAGGGCAAAAAGCCATCAGCTTTTTCTCATTTTTTGAAAAAGATATATTTCCGTATCCTGCCTTGGAAAGCCAGGCAGACAATATTCATAAAAGTGGATTAAGCGCGGGAGACACAGGGGAAAGGGCTTGTGAAATCATTCGTTGCGAATGGGAGCCTCTATTAAGACAGTGTAATCCGCAGATCATTTTTATTTCCGCCGGTTTTGATGCTCACAGGTCAGATACCATGACAGGGCTTGAATTTTCCGATCTAGACTATGCTCATATCACGCGAATCATTGATGATATAGCGCGCAATGTGTGTGATGAAAAAATCGTGAGTGTTTTAGAGGGTGGTTATGAGCCCCGAAGTCTTTCGAGAGCCGTCATTGCTCATATCAGAACTTTGGCCCATGTTTAAAGGATGAGTTTTCGTGTCGCTTTTTTCCATTGAACACTTAAAAGAAGGGGTCTCTAAACGAGAGGTTTGGTCTTGGGCTGCCTTTGACTTTGCCAATTCCGGTTATACAACGGTCGTCTTAACGGCCGTTTTCAATGCGTATTTTGTGAGCGTCATCTGCGCAGACGCCTCATGGGCTACGCTTTTGTGGACAAGCATCATTGCGGTAAGCAATATTCTTGCGATTGTTTTAATGCCCCTGATCGGTGCGGCAACTGACCTTAAAGGCAATAAAAAGTTTTGGACCGTCTTAATGAGTGCGCTTTGTATTGCTGCGACAGTGGGCTTAGCTTTCACAGGTCCTGGCACAATTGTTTGGGCTCTTTTAATGGTGGTTATCAGCAACTTTGCCTATAACGTTGGAGAAACACTTAATTCTGCTTTTTTACCTGAAATTGCTGATGAGCGCTCAATGGGGAAAGTCTCGGGCTGGGGATGGAGCTTTGGGTATTGCGGCGGTCTTTTGACATTAGGTTTAAGTTTGGCGCTCGTGCTTGTGATGCAGTCAAATGGAGCGGGAGCCGAGGATTACGTGCCATACACAATGCTTATTACTGCAGCTATTTTCTTGTTCGCAGCGCTACCTTTGGCACTATGGTTAAAGGAGCGAGCAGTTCCCAGAAGTAATGCCGCTTTTTGGCCATTGGTAAAGCAGTCGCAGGCCAGTTTAGTGAAAACATTTAAGAGTTTGCCGGAGCACAAAAATTTTGCATGGCTGGTTGCTAGTGGCTTGTCTTTTCAAGGCGGAATTGCTGTTGTGGTGACGTTGGCTGCCGTTTATGCTGATCAGGCAATGGGCTTTACACCTGATGAAACGATCCTCTTAGTCTTACTTGTCAATATCACAGCAGCAATCGGTGCCTTTGCCTTTGGCTACGTTGAAGACAGAATCGGCCACAAAAATGCCCTCATTGTGACGCTTTTTATTTGGATGACTATGGTGGGTGTTGCCTATTTTGCCCAAACGAAGCCTATTTTTTGGATTGCTGCTAATTTGGCCGGTATTGCTATGGGATCAAGCCAATCTGCTGGACGTGCTTTAGTTGGAGTGTTGGCACCTGAAAAAGATCGTGCCGCTTTTTACTCTTTCTGGAATATGGCTTTGTGGGTAGCTAATATCATCGGTCCCATGACCTATGGCTATATCACTTGGATCACCAATAATGACCAGCGTTTGGCGCTTCTTTGCACTGGGCTATTCTTTGTTTTGGGACTTATTTTGCTTTTACCAATGAGGTTTACCAGCAAAGAAAAATAGCTTAGGTTTGTCTCTAGAATCAGAATCTTCAAATCAGTTTGCTTTTATGTAATAGTTATTTCTTATAGATGAAATGAATATTATGGTGTAAAATTTTTACACCGTAAAAATTTTACACCATCTGACGAAACTATTATGTTATTGAAATTTCAAGTTAAAAACTTTAAGCAGTTTGAAAATCTCATTTTTGATTTCGAAAATGTTAGAGATTACAAGACTAATAAAGATTGCTTGGTTAAGAAAGGTGATGTACTAAAAACAGCTTTAATTTATGGTCCTAATGCTTCCGGTAAAAGTAATGTCGGTTTGGCGATATTTGATATTGTTCAGCATCTATTTGATCATCAAACAGATCCACTTGGTTACTCAATCTATTTAAATGCAGACAATCCTACCGAAGCCGCTTGGTTTTCATATAAATTTAAATTTAACAAAGATATTGTTTGCTACGAATATTCAAAATTAGACTATAAAACAGTTGTTGCCGAGGCTCTTTTTATTAATGAAAAGCTAGTTTTTTCCCTTGATAAAAGATCTAAGAAGCAGGATTTTTCGCATTTGAAGGACTGGGGTTTGTCAACTTTAAATCATCTTTATAAAGATGAAAGTATGTCCTTTTTAAGGTATGCAGCCAATAATGCTAATTTAAAGCAAAGCTCACCTATCAGAAAATTAATGAATTTTGTTGGTTCGATGTTATGGTTCAGAAGAGCTGATCGCGCTAGTAACTTTATTGGTTTTACCAGTAAGACTGAAAATATTAATGAATACATAATTAACAACGGTCTAGTTGAGAAATTTGAGCAGTTCTTGAGTCAATATGGTGTGAAAGAAAAGTTGGAAGTTCTGCAGTTGCCGGATAGAAAAGAAATTTATAGTGCACATAAGCAGAAATTGAATTTCTTTCGAGTAATGTCCAGCGGTACATCAGCATTATCCCTGCTTTTCTATTGGTCATGCTTTTTTGACAAAACAAGTTTCATTTTCATTGATGAGTTTGATGCCTTTTACCACGCAAAGGTATCTGAAGATGTTTTTAAGTTTTTAAAGTCTCTTAAACAACAAGTGGTACTGACTACTCACAATACGAACTTGTTAAATAACACCTTAACCCGGGCTGATTGTTGTTTCGAACTAAATACGGGTATTTTAAAATCTTTAGCTAATAGAACAAAACGAGAAATACGGGCAGGTAATAACTTAGAAAAACTATATTTGGCCGGAGAGTTTGATGGCGAGTCCTAAAAAGGTTTTGGTGATAGCGGAAGGAAAAAATGACAAGTCAATTATTAAGAGAATTTTTGAGGTATATGAGAAGAATGTAGAAGTAGTTACTTTCAAGACAGAAATATATCAACTATATGATATGTATGAGGCTCAAGGTGTAAAGTATGAAGATATTGATTTGCAACAGACACTTTTGACTGAACGCCCTAACTTAACGCCTAACGAAAAGAAAATTCTGCAGGATCGTTACGTTGATATTTTTCTAATTTTTGATTTCGATCCTCATGCAAGCCATGCCGAGATCAGAAAATTGGAAAAATTAGCTTCTCATTTCAAGGACTCTTCAGACATGGGGAAGTTGTTTATTAATTATCCTATGATGGAGTCCTATCAACATGTTGCGGACAGCAAATTAAAAGCGGGGCTCGTTGATAAGCAATTTTTAGAAAGCCGATTTAGTGATAAAGATCTTATCAAAGAGAGTAATCAGGTTAGGTATAAAGTCCGGGCGAAGCAGGAAGGTTTTTCGAGGAAACAATTAACGAAAAACGAATGGAATCTTTTAATCAGTCACCATCTCTACAAAATTGAAAGCATAGTGGGTTCATTAAGAAAGGTAGAATATTCCCAAAGAAAGTTCCTAGAACTTTTGCTTTTGCAAGGCAAGTCTTATCAAGAAGATAAAACGGGATATATTCTTAATACATCAGTGACAATTATCCCTGAACTTTATCCAAGTGATTGGCACGATTTCACTAATGACATCGCCTTGAGCCTAAAGCAAAACGTCGAATTTTAAGTATGCCCCGATTCTAAAGCATACCAATTGAAGAGGAAGATATACGTAGTACGTACGAAAGTGGTGACATAGATCGGCGGTTGCCACAAATTGGAGTAATTATTCCCTGCAGTCGGCTGTTTTTTATTTTCGGGCTCATTTTGCTTTTACCAATGAAACTCAATCAAAAAAAACAACAAATTTTTTTTTCTAAAGATAGGCAGACTATCTCATTGTCTGGTAAGGATTTTTTCGTATAAAAAGAAAGGTTTTGCCAGCTATTTCTGATACACTGCAAAGCATGGGGGGTGCCCCGTCGCTGTCTTCATTTCTTGTGGGCACTCGTTTTTCATGTGGAGTGGTCGATGCGAGTGTTTCTCTTTTGTGTCACTCTGGCTTTCTCCGGTTTGACGTTCGCCCAAGTTCTGCCTGTCGCTCTTCGTACAGCTGATCGTGATCTGCAACAGTTACACCAAGACTTCGATCGTTATCGAATCGAAGAAGAGATCAGTACGTTGCGTCAGAATGCTTTGCCAGCTGAAAAAACAGTTCCGAGAAATGAAGCCTCTCAAATGAATGCGACTTTTGAATTTAATAATTTCATAAAGTTGAAGAGTTGCCTATGATATATATCATGAATAATATATCAACATGCTTAATTCGACATCTTCTGGACCAATATTTTCGTAGCTATGGCTGCAATCTGCCTTAAAAGAGATAGAGTCTTCTTTTTTTTAACTCAAAGATCTGATCGTTGCCTGTAAACCTGAAGTTGTCCACTGAAAATCGAGAAGGATTGTCTGAATTCAGACTGAGAACATTTCCTACTCGAGTAACCACTCGATGATATTGAGTTGTTTGACACCATCAAAGTTTCTGCCTTTGCCAAGTGTATCCATTGTCAATAGAAAACGGGGATAGGCGTCTTTAATACCTTCAAAAGCGCTCAGTTCCCTATCCAAAGTATTGGGATCCAAGACCGTTTGAGCGACTTGATAGTATGCAAAACCATCATTGGTTTGAACAATGAAATCAATTTCTTTTTGTGCATTTTTGCCGATTCGAACTCTTTTAAAACGTCGACATAATTCTAGATAAACAATATTTTCCAATATGTGACCGTAATCCTTAACTGGGGAGATGATCAGATGATGTCTGAAACCTGTATCTGTTAAGTAATATTTTTCCTCTGTTCGTAAAGTCGCTTTTCCTCGGACATCAAAACGAGGGACGCGCTCGATAAAGTAGCTGTCAATCAAAGCATTCAAATACGTTGATAGTGTCAGTCTGGAAATCTCTACTTTTTGAGATTTGAGAACATTAATGATATTCGTCGAAGAGAATGCATTCCCAATATTGGATGCTAAAAAACAACACAATTTGAATAATGTTTCTGTGTCTCTGATCTTCAGTCTCCAGGAAATGTCTTTCAAAATAATGGATTGAATCAAATCGCTGTAATAGATGGCTATATGGTCTGGATCATTTCGATCACGTACTAAAGCTGGAAAACTTCCGATCTGAAGATAACGCTCAAAATCTTCCTGTGCTGTCAATCTGTCGTTAACTACTGCATTACGGAATTCTTTAAAGGAGAGCGGAAACATTTCTATTTTTGTATATCGTCCCGTTAAAAAGGTAGTAAGTTCTCCTGACAGCAAATATGCGTTAGATCCCGTAACATACAAATCGATGTTGGTTCGTTTAACCAAACTCGCTAATACCTCCTCGAAATGCGGACAGAGTTGTACTTCGTCAATAAATACAAAGTAAGTGTTTTCATCCTTAATGCGCTCTAAAACATAAGAATGAAGTGTTTTAGGATCCCGAAGAGAATTAAGAAGCAAATCATCCAATTCAATGCAAATCAAGTGATCGGGTTCAATACCTCTATTAAGAAGATCTTTTTGGAAAAGCTTAAGCAAAAAAGATTTTCCGCATCGTCTGGGCCCCATAATGACTTTAATTAGATTGTTATTTTGAAAACCGGTCAGTTTCTTAAGATAATCTGGGCGGGAAATAATATTGTTTAACATAATAGCTACAATTATTAATTTGTATTATTTTGATTATTATAATATACAAAAATAAAAATAAAAAAAGCTTTGAATAATATGATTTCTTATATTTTAGTCTGTGTTTCGAGAGGTTAGTGAAACATATCGCCAAAGTTGATTAGCTGTACATTACTTATTTTTTTGCTTCTTCAATGCATGCTTTCGTGAATCCATTTTTAGAAAAGAGATAAAAGTAAAATTCAGTGACATCGAAAAGTCTGCTTTTCTCAATCAGTTCTTTTAAAGTTGTCGTATCAACGGGATCATTTCGCCATTTGCATTCTGCTTAAAGCCCTTTTTCTCGACTTTCAGCCCCTACAATATCAACCTCTGCCTGGATTTTTCGTTTGTTGTCAGTTCCCCACCATCGGCTAAGTTCGCTAAATTCGATAGGTGATTCACCTTTTAACATTTTATTCCAGAGGTATTGTTTACATATCTCTTCAAAGACAGCTCCCATGAATTCGCTTAAATGTGGTTTGATACGTTTGAAAACGATCTCTTTTGCTCCTTTTTCAATAAGTGAGCGGTTAGGAGCGACAAAGCGGAACCAGAACCTAGAAAGAGGATCTTGGATACTGTAGAGCGATTTTTTCCCCGATTCTTTTTGTCCGTAGGGGATTTCCTTTTTAACAAGACCTAATCGAATGAGATTAGTCAGGTAGTTCGAACAGGTTGAATTAGGTTCGCCCACTTTGTTTGCAATCTCTGAGAGTTTTGAAGCACCGGAGGTAATCGCAAATAAAATAGCGTTGTAGGTTGAAGCTTCCCGAATCTCTTGTTTGAGCAGGTTCTCAGGCTCTTCGAAAAGTGAGGAGCTAGTATTTAAAAATGTGCATTTAAGGTTTTCTTCGACACTTAGATTCTTATCAATTTGTTGTAAGTACTGCGGAGTACCGCCAACCATGCCATAAAGAAGCGCTTGCTCCTCTGAACTGAAGCCATCAAGAAACAGACAGGACTCTTTAAAAGAGAATGGTTCTATTTTCATTTGGGCCGTTCTTCTGCCATAAAGAGGAGCTTTGTATTCCAGCACTTCGTCTTCCATATATGACATGGAGGAACCGCAGAGAATAAGCATTAATTTTGAGCGAGCTTTGAACTTATCAATCAGAGCCTGCAGTGTAGAGGCAAAGCTTTTATCGCTTTTAGCCAGGTAGGGATACTCATCGATAGCAAGGACCAGACGTTTTTTTCAGATTTTCTGAAGACATATTCCAGCGCAGCCTGAAAAGAATTAAAAGAAGGAGCGTCTTCGAGAATTTGATCGTAAGCTAAAACGCATTGACTGAAATTTTCCAGATTTTACTTGGCATTGCTTTCAATACCAACGTAATACACTCCCTCTTTGCCTTTTAGGAATTCGTTTATTAGATCAGTTTTGCCGATACGCCTGCGTCCGTACATGACTACAAATTCAAAATATGACGACTGATACAAACGGTTTAATTCAGATAATTCATAGTCACGTCCAATAAACATCGCAGGTTTCCCATATTTTTGATTCAGAAATCTTCTGCAATGCAGTTATATAAGTCATTTTAGAAAAAGTTAATCGTAACTAACTTAATCTAGAGTAACTTAAATAGGCTTAATAGCCATTATTTGTTTAGAGCTCTTTTCTTTCAATGGAAAGAAGACATTCCAAGGCGGGATTGCCTTTTTGAAGCAAAGCTTTTTGCATTGCTTCTAATACTGTTTTTCTGAGAGCCGGTTTCAGTTTTTCAATCACGATGATGAGCAGTCGAGCAAATGTCTGAATTTGAATGAGTTCTTCTTTTTCAATGATATTAGTAAAGGGGAAGGCCGTTTTTAATCGAGAAACTGTGTATCCATAGTGCATTAAGTCAGACTTTTTGCACGTTAGCCATCCCCAGGCGTCAAAAGGTGCAATACGATAAGCACCGAGATTTAAAAGCGTGAGGCTTCCTGCATGAATTCTGATGATTGAAATGAAGTCCTGCTCGGCATTGCGGGTGTATGCTTGAGCGCTCCAAAAATCTTCTCGCGTCTCTTCAGGTTTGGGGATGACTTTTTGAACAAAGGTTTTAGCAATGGGAAAAATCTGTGGCCAAATCGGGTGAGCTCTAGCAATGTCTAATTGATGTTTAAGCCCGGGATGCATCGCCTGGTAAGTTAAAACCCAAAGACTGGTTTGTGAAGATTTTTCTTCCGGCTTTAGCCAGTTACTCACGTCTTCCTGACTGATGATTGAATCAAATGTTTTGACTCTTAACGAGTGATTGTCTCTTAAAGCAATGTTTTCAAGAGGAATACCTTTCTTTTCGGCCAAAGCAATCAATTGCTTTTCTTTGTTGTCCACATACTTTGCCAAAACCGGCATAAAAGCGAGTTCTTCAATGACTACACCACGAGCTAAATGCTGCTCAAATCTCGCCGGCATATTGTTCGTTTTTCCGATGTAAGCGACCTGATTTGGGCGGATTTGCAGGTATATTCCTGAGAGGATCATTGAATTTTCAAAGAGGCTCACGACAGATGTAACACCTCTAACATCAGCAATTCGTTCAAAACCCAATTGGAATGCGGCATTCATGCCGAAAGTGGATATTTTAGCCATGTTACACTTTTACAATTTGTTAAACTTTTTTGAGCAAAAGATCATAGTCTAAATCAATTAGCTCATTGATTTTCATAGGAAAAATTAATTGGACAATCCTTCTTTTCCCATGATTAAATACTCACGTTCAGACTAGAAATTTTGGGAAAGAAAAATGAATTTAAGAGACTTTTTCACTAAGCCTGCGGTCCTCGAAAATGAATACGCTAAAGAAGTTTTAGAACAAAAAGTTTCTCCTTCAGAAGTACTCAACACGCTTGGGTTATTCGTCATACCGTTCATTGTTTATTTCCGTAATTTCATAAAATTGTTGGAAAATACTCGATTTGAATTAAGACCTCGAAAATTCAGAAGAATCCCTCCCGCGATGCGTTGGGGGCATATTCCGAGACGCTACTTTTGAGCAGCGCGTTCAAAATCGATTACGCTAGTTTTTCCTTTTAATCCTATTTCGGAAAGTTCTTGTCGCATTCCGTCTGATTGAGAAGACATCTCATCGATGTGTTCTTTGTATTCTTGCGGACTCTGGTAAAGCGCTCCGCCAAGGAACGCGTTTCTGATGACGGTGTTAACGCCACTTTGTTTGTCTTCGTACAAAAGTTTTGCTGAAAGAGCAGTTCCTCGTTCAGCTAAAAGTTCTTTTTCCATTTCTTGTTGGTTTTGATTGATCGACTCTCCCTCTCGGTCAACAGAATGTTTAACAGTGGCTGTGGAGGGTGGTGCAGATAAATCCATTCCTTTTGTAAAACTGTCTCTGGCATTTTGTAAGTCAAGATGGTTAGCAGACGTGTTTTCGTCAAAACGGTTAGTAGTCTCAGATTCAAAAGAGTGACGATGGGGTCTAGCCATCGTATCGATATCAACAGTTGAAAGAGGTTGAGGCTGTCCTTCATTCCACCTGGAAGCCTGCATTTCGTCATGAAACTGTTGAGCAAAAAAGCTTCGGGCAGTAGGACTGTGAAAAAGAGCATTTTGAGCAGCTTCCGCTGACCCAAAAGTTTCAATGGCTTTTTGCATCGCTGAAGGAGAATTATCCATCATGGTTTTCATATCCTGATTAGAGATGTAGCCCAATTCCTTCAATGCGCTTTGAGTGGAATTTTGTTCAAAACTTAGACGGTTGCCGTATTGATAGGCACGAGTCAGTTGCGCTTCGAAGTTTTGTGCTGCACTACGGATTTCAGAATCGGTCGTACTTTCTGCAATTTGTCGAGTGGCGTTTAGTAGAGATTTATAAGCTTCCTGACGCTGTTTGGAGTTAGAAGTTGTATTTTGAGAAGTGACACTATCGACCAATTGTTGACTGGTATTGATCTGTCCGTGAACACCTCCAGATAAACCGTAATCAGCTCCTTCAGGTTTAGGAAAATCTAACGTAGTACTTTGCAATGAGGCAAAATTAAGCGCTGATTTTGGAGCAGAGGACAGATTTTCAGAATAATTTTCATGAATTTTTTGGGAATCGAATCTTATCCCATTTTGTTTACTGACATGTTGACCAGATAAATTCAATGATGTCTGTACTAACGCATTTTGAGCGTTATTGAAGTTCCTTCCAAGGCTTTGATCTGTGCCGGAAGACATACTGACTGAACTTTGATTGCTATGACTATCAGTTGATTGAAGAGAAGACTGTTGATTTAAAGTGGTATTCAATAAACGCGTAAACCCAGCCATCGATTTATCAGCCGTTTGAGTGGTGTATGAGCGAAGCGCCTGGACAGAGTCCGAGTACCCGAAGCTGTTATTTATACTGCTGGTTGCACTATGGCTATTTGCTTCATTCAAAGAGACAGCAGATGATACGCCCATAGAGACGGGTGTCATGGACATGCCGGTTACAGCTCCGGTCCCCGAACGCGTCACTGAGCCGTAGGCTGAAGTGGTTTGACTTATTGTTGAATCTGTATAGCCCATTGAGCGGTCACTTTTATTGCCTCCGATATTGTTAGTAGATACATTGCCCCAACTTGTGTTGCCCAAGGAAATGTTGCCTGAGGTGAGGCTGGCACCTTGAGACTGGGCTGCGCTTTGAGCGGGTGCCATGACGCTTGCGGCTAACTGAGCCGTTGCGAAGTCGCTTCCCTTAGCAATAGCGAAAGCGATGACCGGGGCAAGGATCGTCAAAAAGCCGGCAATCGCTTGTGAACTGGCGCCTGCCTCGCGAATCAGATTGGCGGCATAGATGGTGTTGGCACCGTATTCATTGATGATTTGGTTCATGGGGTGGCTGTCGGTGTGAATGATTAAGTAATTCATCACGGCCGAAATGGGCGCCCAGAGCTGAATCCAGATTAAAAGCGTGAAATAGCTTCTGAGGATCGTTCCAGCCATGTGCCCGACGGCAAGGACCATGATGAAGACCAAGGGGAAAGAGGCGAGGATGATGAACTCAAGCGAGTTTCTGACTTTAGGCAAAGCGTCCTTGGCGATTTCCGCCATGGTACGGTAGTTAATTTCGGATGAGAGGTTGCCTTGAGCTTTCGCCAGGGCTGTTGCAGTAGCTAAAGGGTGACCTGCTAAGGCAGCGACGTTGTCAATGTCGCTTTGTAGCGTATTCATGAAGACCGAATGTTTAATTGACGAAGATAAACTCTGAGAAATACCCAGTAGCAGACTTTCGGCTTGAGGCAGTACACGGAGAATCAGGGTGCCGGCATCAATCTGATCGGGCAGTAGCTTCATGGCTAAGTGCTTTTGGATGGCCGGTAGTTCGGTGTTAGCCATGTGATTATCAATAAAGGCAATGGCTTCATCGCATCCGATCCAGTTTCCGGCGGTGTCTTGTGTCATACGTGCGGGATTTACCCAGCCCACTTGTGAGATGGTTTGCCAGAGGTTGGCGCTTGTGCTCAGTGCTTCAATCTTTGAAGGCGTGTCAATCAATTCCGGCATCACACAGTTACGGTTAAAGTCAGAAATAAGCGTTCGTCCTTGAACGGTGACCGGGCCTGCGGCTAAAACGGCATTGACGGCCCGTTCAGGGAAAACCATCCCGAAGCGAGAAAACCTTTCAGCTTCAACACCGGCAAAGGTATCTTCAAAGATCTCGGTGAGCCAATGTCCCACGTGAGAGGTGGTACTGGCCATGAAGGCAAGACCTAAGGGGACATTGGAGACGACATAAACGGAGCCTGAGCGCTCATCGTTAATAGCGATATCGGTTTTAGGTAAAAGAGTGACACCATAGAAAAGTAGCACGGCGAAGAAGAAGCTGCCGGCATCCAATCCTCTGTATCTAAGAGCACAGACAGTTATCACACATAAAAATCCGAAAAGAATCAGTGTCTTCAAAAGTCCCGTGTAGTCCGCCGAGCCGGTAATGGTGACGACCGCTTCAAAGAGATCGCGGATTTGGGAGCCGTTCCAATAAGCAAAGAATTCAAATGTCATGGTTAAACCTTATTCACGAGAACCCCAACGGGAGGCTAAGTTCTGGGCGGCGTTGCCCATGAGACTGCGTTCGATATGTTCAATCTGTTGCATAAAGCTTCGAGCACGGGACATTTGCTGATATATCCTGTCACTACGAGCGGAAAGATCCAATCGAACTGAGGCAATGCGGGAGGAAATGCGTTTGACATGATCAGCATTGATTTGATTAGCCTCAGCTCCGCTTGCGCTTGTAATCACTTTTTCAATATCAATTGTTAATTGATCCAGTGCCCGCACAATGGCCTCATAGGAGGCAGCCTCGACATAGACTCGAAGAATGTCTTCTGAGAATCCGGCGTAGCGGTGAATCGACAGGGTATTGATAAGCCGAATAAGAGGAATGGATGAAACCGAGCCTAACAACAAGACATCTTCTTCGGTAACCCGGGAGGGATCGCGGATTAAAAGCGACTGTCTGTAATTAGTGGCAGCTTCCCAGAGACGATGAGTGAGGTTGATATCATCCAAGGCAACGCGTTCCGGGTACAAGCACTTTGTGTCTTTAGTTGGACACATTAGACGTGTGGCGTTGTTGAGACTGACACTTTCAGAGGAACCGAAGAGTTGACTCGCAATGTCCTCCCCCATGATGAATCGCGAGCGGGCGACTGCCGAAGAGTCATCACCGGTTTGGGTGTAGATTGTGGTGCCCACTAGCGTCATCATGAGTTCTTTGAGCTCCTTGGGGTACTTAGACGTTAAGGTCCCTCCGCCTAAAAGAGCCCTGGTCAGGTTAATTTCTCCAGCTTCAATAGTGTTGCCGCCGGAGTCTGTGCGGGTGGGGACGTTTTTAAAGACGGCTGATCCATCGGTGCGGGTCATGGAGTCGGCTTCATAAGCATCCGACGCGCTACCGGAGTCTCTCAAATGATTGGTGGCTGAGTAACGCAGTTTTTCCATGTAACCCTGGGCGCCCGTCATATCCAGAAGTGTTTGAGCTGCCGTGCAGGAATCTTGGAATCTGGAGCTGTATTCCCGAATCAAATCACGGAAACTTGTCACTTGTTCAGACAAGTCAGGCGATAGAGTTTGTAGGGCCAGCTGAAAGGCTAGTCCTGGCAGGGAAGAGCCGATTGCTCTTAAATAATTTAAAAACTCTTCTTTTGACGGGATACTGAACGCACCCATGAAAAGGTCGATACCTCCGCAGCCGGCAGAAAGTTTGGGCGGCGTGAATTGAAAGGGAGTGAAGTCCGTGCGTGGGGCCCGGTACACAAAGCCTCCTGCCGTAGCGATATTTAAATGGGCAGATTCATAGATACCGGCTGCCGTGACATTGCCTTGAGCGATGCCGGAGGAGGAGTCGTAAAAGTCTTCCAGAAAACCGGCATGTGCGGCCGGAATCAATGAAAAAGACACACAAAGGGATACTAAGGTCAAGCGTAAAGATTTAGCTCTCATGGTTGATACTAGAGTCGTGGGAGAGTTTTTATAGTGGAATTCAGAGGTTGAGTGAGGCCCGAGGCCTGAACCAATCGATCTTTTAAGTCTTGCAGTGACAAGGCACCTGAAGCGATCAGCTGAGCCTCATTACCTTTAAGGTCCACGAGGAAGATAGCGGGAGTGACGGTCGGCACGGAGCCACTTAAGGTCATTAAGCGCTTCACAATGCCGTTATCCGGTTTGGCGCCGGGCCATGTGGAGGTAACATCGCCCTTAATAGAAATAGCCAAGGCTTCAATTCCGGTTTCTAGCTGAAGTCTTTGAATAACAGGGGCCATAAGAGAGCAAAAGGAACATCCCTCCTGCACGAGAATAACTAACCCAGCCTGAGAAGAGAGCTGTTTAAGGCTATCTTCCTTTCCTGACTTTGCTTCATCTTTCAAGGCCACCTGCGCAAAGTTGGCGTTGGGGTGGACCACCGTATGATCAAAGCCAGGATTGGCCCAAAGTGTTTCTTTCCAACGTTGGGCAAAGACCGTGGACTTTTCAAGCATCAGTGTGTTGATAGCCAGATACCTTTTAAGGTTTTCATCGGTCGGCTCCATTACAGCGGTATTAAGTCGTTTTTGTGCTTCTAAGCGCAGCTCTTGTACCGTTTTAATTTCCTCAAGGTTTTGAGGGGTATCGTCTTTTCGTTCTCCATAAAATAAAAAACCTCTTTCAGGACTGGACCAAACGTCTTCTGTCCAGAAGTTATTGGTTTGTGCAAGTGAGTACTCGACAAAAGTTAAAGAGAGCAGGGCTATTGAGCCAATTTTTCTTATCATCATCATGTTTAACAGTCAGTTCCGTAACAAGTGTCTTCTTTGCCCGGCATATCGGCATAGGGATCTTTTTTGAGTTCTTCACGTCTGACCTTGGCGCGTGTTTGCACGTTATTTGCGTCAGGCAGCGTAACTTTGGAGGTGTCAATAAGTTTTCCTAATTCATTGGGATCAATTCTTCCGAGGTCCACCCGGCTCATTTCATAAGCGGTGAGCCCCTGGCAGACATACTGGTCAGCCGGGTTCCACCCCAATCCCAACTGATCGTGAGCGGCCTTTTGGACAAGCAAAGCGAGCTTAGAGTTGTAGCAGCAGTAGGACTCTGTTTTAATCAAGCATTGACCGAGGTTATATTCCGTGCAGACACTTCCCACATATCGACAGGTATCTGCTCCGCGCTTTAGTTGAAGAGTCTGCTCTTCAGGCGTGCAGGACAGATAATCTGAGGCTACTTCAAGAGCCACCATGGCAAAGAAAGTCCAGGGGTCAAAGGAGAATTGAACGGATCCTCCGACATAGCTTACGGACAGTCCATAGTAAGAGAGGTTAGGGGAGTAGGCTTGTCCGGCAGCTTCTCCATAGAGTTTAGTCATAACAGAAGCAACGGTGTCATTACTCATCAAAATGTCATTGACATAAGGCGAGCCCAGTGTGTGAATGGTTTCTTTAGCGACTTTGCCCGCAAAGATATAAGACACGGGGAGCCCTGCGGCATTGCTGTGAGAGCCTCTTACTTTACCTTTGCAGCAGGAGACACCCCCAAGCTTATTTCGGCAGGTGTTCATTTCACCCGTAAAAAACCGAAGGTTTTGGTAGTCGCCGTAGACGGCAGCCTGACGGACGACTTCGAGTTTGGCGATCGTATCGGCTAAGTTGGTGTTAGGCGCATCGTCAGTTGGAGTGCATAGTCCATGTTGACAGATACTTTCTGTACAGCGTTCTTCTTCAATGACGGTGTCCTCGGTTTCCTGACACTGATAAGTAAAGGTCCAGTAAGAGCAGTTACTCTCACTGCCTGCCATACACTTTTTGTCTATTAACTGGCACCTCGGGTTGGTAGAAAGATCACTACAGGTGCTGATTCCGTCTGAGCTCTCACATTGGTACTGCACTTCATAGCGCCAACAGTCCTTATAGACCGGAACGCCGTTAATGATTCGGGTTTCAGCCCCTTCAATGCAGGATTTGCCTGAAACTTCACAAGAAGATTTTGATTGTGTTCTGTTTAAAACCGGATCATTAAACGGACAGTTGGAATCTTCTGTCATTGAGATAATCACTTCTTCACTGCCCGTCCACTGAATGTTGTCTGGTAAAGCAGAGACAGTGGTACTGCAGGAGTAAAGGCTGCTAGTTTCACTTTCAGTCTCTTTGAGCGTACACCCTTTTTCAGTAAGGGCGTCACAGGTTTGTTTTTCTCCGGTTTCACACAAAAGTTGCGATTCCTCAACCAAACAAACATCGGTAAAGATCGGGTGATAGGACAAACAGGCAGTAGCCGTTACCGAACAAGAAAGAGCTTTACAGGTATTTAGGGTTGCATTAACGGCATCTAGAACATCAATTTTTTCTACAAACTGAATATCCTCATGCGGGCTAAAGAGCGCATCTTCTTTACAGTCAAAAGTAAGTGTTTCTGTCTGGTTCTTTTTGGGTGAAGGCTTGCAGCCCGCACTTTCAAGATAATTGCAGGAGGGGTTTTCAGGAGTGATTAAGCACGAGAAAGTAAATTCCCTCTCCCAGCAGGGAAGCGTCACTTCGATACCGTCTACAACACGCGTTTCATCGGCTGCCGTGCAGATCATTTGCGTTTGATTGCACGAGGGCTCGAGAGCCGACGGACAGTATTTATCAGTCTCAAATTTGTCTGTGACTGTGCTTTCTATGGGCAACTCCGTGATGCCTTCAGAAATAAAGGAAAGCGGACTATCGCAAGCATAGGAGTTCTGACGAAGCTCACACTCGCCGGGTTTACTGGCTTTAAGACACTCCGAGCTTCTTTGGGCACAGTCTGATTGGCTCTCTAGAGGGCTACAGTAGTTAACGGTACCGTCGCCAGCGCATTGCGTTACCGTCTCATATTGCCAACAGTCCCGATAGACTCGGGCACCATCAATGATTCGAGTCTCAGGGCCCTGAAGACAAGTCTCCTTTACTACGGTGCAGTTTTCTGCATGGGTAGTAGCAGTGAACATTAAAAGTGAACATATCAGAAGACAACGCATTAACGGCATACGCTCTCCCAATGTTCGATTTCACCGTGCTCGGGTTTGTAGACTTGCATTTCGGTGCTGACAGTCCGCGTACCTTTGCCTGTATCTTGGTTAGTGATGGTGATTGTGTAAAAGGTTCGACCACCTCGCTCAAATTGTTCAATACTGAAAATAAACGGAATGCGGTTTGTCGCTGTAAAAGACGATGGGGCGGAGGTAAAAGAGCCCATCGTGCGTGTACCGATCTTGATCGTCACTTTCATCGAATTGCTACAGGCATAGCTCACCGTTGCATTTTGATTAATGCCTGTAGCGGTGTAGCCGACATCTTTAAAGTCTTTGAGGCTAACATTGGTTTTTTGATCTGCTGTACACGGGGCAATCACTTCAATGCCCAGCGTTCGAATGCAAGTCTCTGTCGTCGGCGGTCTTGTCTCTATCGTGCATTGATAGGGATAAGTCTTTTTCACGTCAACGGTGACAGGGACTGTACACTTTGCATCGTTATATTCAGCTGGAGCTTTAATGCAGGAGTAGCGATTTTCTGTGTGTGAGAGCACCTCTTTTTCAATGCGACAGGTTTTAGCTTCTGAAACGGCATTGGTATGACACCGATAAAGCTCGCGCGTGCCCATTTCCATTTTCCAGCCTTCCGAGCAAGTCCCCGTGACGATTCCGCCCGTGGCTTCATCGCAGACTTCAATTTCGGATAACCCGGGGATCACTGTAGAAACGGTCTCACAATGTGTTTCAGAACTTACGATGTCACCTGCGCTTGCGATCAAATCATCTGTATTTCCGATGACCTCTTCATAATCGCCCAAGATCTTATCTTTTTCTTCATCAGACAAATCCGGTTTATTGGCTCCTGCCTGATAAACCAATTGAACAGCCAAACACTCCGGATCATTTTTAGAAAGACAACCGTTAGCTTTATTTGAACCCGGAGTAAAAAGATCACCCATGCCGGACTCAGTTCTTAAGTCAGACAAATCAGACGTGTCGCCGATAAAGTCTTTGTTAACAACGTCATTTCGCTTATCGTTAGTCACAATCGAGCCGTAGTTGGGGCGGGCAACAGACTGTGCGGCAAGTGCGGCATCGTTCACAGAAACGTTGCCGGCCCACGCGTGACTTAAGCCTGAGAAAAGGACTCCCACTAAAAAAGAACGCTTTGTCACGGACGCTCTCCCAGCTTATCTAAAGCGCTTTTTATTAACTGAGAGGCTTTTATAAATTGAGAATTGTCTGGATTCTTATTTAAAGCACTTTCGATTTCTTTGTTGAGATAATTAAGCGCATACCGAAGCGTTACGTCGCCTCTGGCTACAAACAAAGCTTCAGTGTTTTCGCAGGCTGTTTTACAAACTGCAATAACCATAATCTGAGGAACATCGTGGATGGCTTGGCGACTGAATAACACCGGATCAATCTTGACGGAGACACCGGTGTCGGTCAAAAACTTAAAGTCTTTCATATGCCGTGCAATGAGGCCCTTACCGTAGCGCTCAAGGACGGTGCGAGGTTTTTCATCCGGTTGATTAGTAACTTCAACGCCAACCCCGCGGAAACTTAACGCTAGGCCTGCGTCTCTTGCGTCAATAGCCAGTCTTTCTAAAGAAGCTCTAGGCATAGAAAGGGAAACTGCCACAACAATGACTAGCTCTTTTTCGTCGGGCTCAGGTAAATTGTTTACAGACTGCTGAGCCTCAGAAATCACGGTTTGTAATTCCAAAGGCGTTAGAGCATAAGCTGTGCTCAAGCTAAGGGTTACCATAAGAAGAAAAAGTTTTTTCATGAACTACCTCCTAAATTCATCCCCTGGCAACAATCCCGTCTTCTCCAAATCAGAAAAGTGCCGTCTTCTCCTTTAACCGGAGGCGTGGTGCCACCCAAAGCATCCATTGCGGTGGAAGCACCAAAGGGGCGGCAGCAGGTGCCTTGCGTTTGACGCGAGGGCCAGACCATCTGAGTTCGGTAAACATCTTTACTCATTAGAAATTCCAACTGTGGTCCGCACTGACCGTCTTCACCCCATTGGCGCCATAAAAGTCCCTCGCGGTGCAGTTTCAACGTAAAGCGTTGGGTGAGTAAGCTAAAGGCTTGTTCGTCGGTAATGTGGGCATTAACCCAACCGGTTAAGGGGAAAAGGCTTCCGGCACAGCCCGCGCACCAATAAAGGGTATTAATCGGAAGGCTCAAGGTGGCTGAGACGCAATCCAAGCTGCATGCGCCAAGAGCAATTGGATTAGAAAAAAGCGTCACGTCAGGATTGAGTAAAAAAGAACTCATCGAGTCATCCCACAAGGGATCGAGCTCTGTCATGTAGGCTACATCCCAGGGGGAAGCTTCCAGGCACTTCGTGTCAAAGAGCACTTCTAATAGATAGAGCCAAGGCGTGTGATACCAGTGAATCTGATAAAAACTCGTTCGATGTCCTCGCTTTTTAGGATTAGGCGTTCTGCCATGAGCCGGCGCTGAGAATCGTCCGCCCATGCTAATACCGCCTAAAGAGGGAAAGCAGAAAGGCTCACGCACAATTTCAACGGTGCGGATGGGTTCCCAAAAACCGATATTCATGCCCAGCGTGATCGAACCGTTAGCGGTGCAACTGCATAAGCCGTCCGCATCGGTAGCCACGTCGGTAAAGCCTGAGCTACTGATGAGGCTCGTATTTTGTCCGACCGTAATCGGAAAGACGCATTCCCAGCACACGTCCGTTATAGGATTGGTGATTTTGCCGTAGCAGGCGGCCTGGATATTAAAAGACCAAGCCGACAAAGCGACAATGACAAAAGCCTTGATCAAATGCACTTAAGAGTCCTTTAACAGCTGATTAACAGGTGCCTCAGTAACAGTGATGCCGTTGCGATCCATCTGAACATAAGCGGGGAGGGCCTCAATTTTGAGGCGTTTAACTAGTGTTCCTCCTTGATCAAACCACACGCGGGTATTGAGAGTCTTTTGAGTTACCTCAACGGAGCCCGTAACTAAAATCACTCGGCCCATAGGTTTGGCTTTTATAAAAGCCTGAGCTAACGTGACGTGCTCTGAGTGGTGAGCATCGATAAAGAGCCAGTCTCGTTTAAAGTCTTTTCCCAATACTTCGTAAACGTCACCTTTACTCTCAAATCGGAACCGTTTAATTTCTAAAGCTAACGGCAAGGATTGGCCTTGAGGGTGTTTGCTCCAAGACTCTAAAAAACCTTTGTTTTGATTAATCCGGGAGGCGCTTTGGGCCATTTCTTCTTTTGCGTGAGCTTTCAGAAGTGCCAAAAGATCCGGTTCAATCACAGGGTATACGGGGCCAAGGGGTAAAGGCTCTGCTAAAGCCAACGCCATAGCAAGCGAGAGCATCGTTAATGCGACTAAGAAAGCGGAGAATTTTTTAGTCATGAAGACCTCACCACAATAAATAGGCCCGACCCTTGATGGCATCAGTTGAAATGAGCCCCGGATGCGCATAACGACTATCGAAACTATCCGGGTGGTCGCCCGCAGCAAAAAAGTAGTTTTGGCCAATGACACAGTCACCAATGGCTTCTAAAGACTCTCCTGTTCGCGACGCCTCCTTCGCTCGTCCAACGAAGGTCTCGTTAATAAAGATAAGACGACTTTTTACGTTGACAGAGTCTCCGGCAACGCCTGCCACTCGTTTAATTACAGTGACACCGTCAGGAATTGGAGGTGCGTTTTCCCATTTAAAAGCAACCAGTTCGCCTTTAATAGCGCTTCTGTCACTTTTATCGATCAAAAAAACACTTCCCGAAAGGCTTTCTGTCAGATTTATCGCGAATTGATATCGGCTTACAAAAAGGGCAATCCCAAGTGTGAGCACGATAAAAACAAGGGCATGGCGCTTCAAAATCAAAGAAAACGCTCGGATTAAATGCCAAAAGTTACTCATCATTGGGACGCACCTTTCTCATCGTGGGAAAGTCAGTGAAAAAGTCGCGCTCCAATTGTTGGCGGAGAATGTTTACTTCTGAGACATTGAGGTTGAGCTTTTGCATGACAATAGGGGTGATGTCTTCAATGTCTTCTGCACTGACAATCATTTTTCGGTCAAGAACAATGGTCTTTTCACCGCTCAGTTCTCTGAAGATTTTCTGCAGCTTTAGATGAAAGGCTCTGGACTCATTGATAACTTTTTCGTTCTCACCCTTTTTCATGCCCTGCACCCAAATGAGCTTTTGAGCGTCAGTAATCGCTTCAATATCGGCAACGACTATTCGTTGAGTATTAGAGGAGCCGGCATTAAGCCAGGCAGTCAATGAAAAACCCAAAGAAATACCGGCTAAAACCATGGTCCAAACAAAGGGGCTCTTTATAAAATCCTTTAATCGATTCATTTCAAAATTTCTTTCAATTTCTTTTGGTAAAGCTTGTTATGTTGAAGACTCACCTGAAGATAAGGTGAAGCCTTTTGCGTCCGGCGGGTTTCTCGCCGTTGCTCATTTCGTTCTTTGCGCGTTACGGTTGATCGAACAAGGCGAGACTTTTGCGCCAAATCTTTTTCATAAGGGTCAGTAACCGCATACCACTGAACACCTGGAGGGGCGAAGTTATCAATCACAAAATCGTCTTTCATCAGGCGTCCTTTTTTCCGATTAATTCACTGATTGCTTCGGTGACAGTGAGTCCCTTTTGCATGAGTGCTTCAATTCTTGCTACGTCATTTGCCCGGCTCGAATATAAAAGTCGTGAGAATGGATCAAAACGAATCTGTAAAACGGCCGGTACCGTATCGGGTGAACAAAAAAGACACTCAGAATATTCACCTTCGCGCATTCTTAAGTTTTTAATCGCGTTCATCTCCCAGGCGGAAAAAGCCACCTTTTTCTGACTCTGCATGAATCGAAGTGACTCTTCTTTTTGACGCAGAACAAAACGAATGTCTGCGTTTTCAAGCGCAGCTTGAGTGGTAGCGTTTTGATAGTAGTCGGCAAAGGACTGAGTAATCGTGATAAAAGAGGCGTTTTGCTTGCGCGCCCGACGGTAGCCGTTTTGAATAAAGCTTCCTGCATGCTTGTGACTTAAAAGGTCCCAGGCTTCGTCAATCACGACCATTTTGCGGGTGGACTTTTCACCTAGCGTTAAATCCTGAGTAATTAAGAAGATGAGGCATAAAAGCACCACACTTTGCAGGGTCTTGCGACCTTTAAGGCCGTCTAACTCCAAGACAATAAAGTCTTTATGAAAGTTGACGGTTGAGTGACCATCAAAATAGCGCCCATAGGCACCTGTGCGGGAAAAGGGCGCCAGCTGAACGGCAAGGTCTAAGACTCTTTGATCGGATTTGGCAGGCTTTTCAGGATTGACAAATCCTGTTGATAGACTTTCAGTGAGATCCGTGACGCAAGCTAGTCTTCCTTCTTTTTGGGCCTTTTTCAAAATAAAGATGACGTGTGTTTGAAGGACACTTTGCGCAAAATCACTTAACCCCTCGTTGGGAGAGGCCATTTCAGTGAGAATCGGGATTAAAAATCCCATGTCTTCCTTAATGTCTTTCACAAGCTCAAATGGGTTGATGACGAGCGTTTTTTCAGGTGCATAGTCAATCCATTGGCCGTTTAATAACTGACAGAGCTTTTTATAGGATGCTCCGACATCAATCACATAGGTTTTGCCTCCTGTACCGAGGTTGCCAGTGATGAGATCATTAGTGAGGGCGCTTTTGCCCGAGCCCGAAGTGCCGACAATAATTGCGTTGTAGTTGCCGGAACTGGCAAAAGGATCAATGGGCGTAATTTGGCCATGAAGACCAGTGAGCAAAAGCAAAGGCGTGAGCGACTCTTCTGCGTTTCGAGTACCGGTGCCTTGAAACTCAGCAATAAAGGGAGAGAGATTGGCGGCATTAGTAAGTGTTTTGGTGCTCAAGCGCTGAGCCAATTCCAAATCTCGTGCCAGAATCGGCCCCATGGTCATAGGAAGCGTTGCCAACACACTTTGCCAGTGCATGCGTGTGTCGCGAGTTAAATCTAGATGCGCTTCTTTAAAAACTGAGATCGCAGCTTCTGTACACTCCTCTAGTGCTTTTTGAGGCGCTAAGAGCAGTACTTGAATAATGAGCTTACAGAGCCCTCCATTTTGAGCATATTCTTCTAGGACAATATCAAAGTCGCGCTCGCGCTTTTTTAAGTAGGGTAGGTAATGAGCGACTTCACTGTCAGCGATTTGTTTGGCACGTGCAGCTAAAAGTTCTGTTTTGGCTTTTGTTTTTTCAAAGTTGGGCATCGTCACTGCACAGGTGACTAAAAATGGACAGGGGATATCAAGCGTTTTGTGGCCGATAAAGCGCGAGGTAAGCGCTAACGCGTAGTCACTCGGAAACCCTGAGACTGAAAGTCCGGTAAGCACCGTTGAATCGTCACTTTGAGACCCATGAAGGATAATGCCGTCTTCTGTAATACGAATACGTGTATCGGGATCCACTAAGCCAATAGAAAGCGGTTCCAAAGAATTGGGCACAGCGCGTGAAGTAAGCGCCTGCTTTTTATGAGCATTGAGAATAGCGCGAAGCGTTCGATAGAGGTCAAGCGCCCTCCACGTATGACTATATAAAAACTGCGATTGAAGAAGTGAAATGAGTCTTTCGCGTTCCTTTTTAGCTTTTTCTATGGTTACGAATAAAGCTTTATCACTTAAAGGAACAACCACTGAAACCCAGGCACGGAAGTGTCTTACACGAAAGAGAGACCCTTTAGAAAGACTATTTTGAAGTCCCTCTTTTAAGTAATGTGTGCGCTCTTTGGCTAGGTGATTGAGCGTTTGAGCACATGCCTTTTGTGACTCTGGAACAAGGAAATAAGGGGTACGGCTAGCCTCATAAGCGTTAGTGGCCCAATTGATATTGGGTTCAGCAAAAAGCGTGACTTGAATACCCGTGCCTGACGGTAGATCCGCAGAAAAAAGGCTAGTGAGATGGCTTGCCATCTCAGGAGTTGCTCCTGTCTGGGGTGTCAATTCCAGCGTAAAACCGACAGATTCCATTGCAAAGTGCTTTTCATCCATAATGGCAAAAAGCCCTTCTTCAAGTTCTTTTCCATAGGGAAGAAGCGAAGACAAGCGGTCAATGACCGTTTGTGAGCCTCGACTCAGTAATAAAGACTCCTCATCAGCTACGAGATTGGTGAGATAGTGATTTAACCTCAGAGCTTTTTCTCGGAAAAATTTTTGAAAGACGTTCATCATGAATCTTGTCCCTTAGTCCTGAGTTTTAAGGGGCGTAATCATTTTTCGAGAGGCATCCTTTATGGGCTTAACATCGAGAGTTTCCGGCGCCCAGTGTGCTTCACGAATGGTCGTGAAAATCATATGTTCTGCATGCAGATCACCCTCTTCGTCAATGTAAGGTGCAACCCATACGCGCAGAATTTCTTCAGGTGAGCGCTTCGGAGCCATCAAAGGTGTGTCAGTTATTATCGGATCGCTCAAAGAACTCGCCTTAGAAATAACAACAGTTGTTGAAATCGTTTCATTTTGCTTCAACTCTTCTTTATCTAAGCTTTCATGCACTGAAGACAAAGAGGCGCAGCGAGGAGACAAATCCACTGAACAAGCAAAATCGGACTTAGCGTTTTGTAAGCCCGTGATTGATCCGCAGGCCGTTAAAAGAAATGGAAATGAGCTCATGGCCATCACTAAAAAGGATCGCTTCATTAACGATTCTCCTTTACAGAATCTTTGACGGCTTTTTTAATCTTGACGATAGCTTCAAGTTTTTCTTTAATGGTTTGAGCGTTTATTGCTCCTGTGACACGCTCACCATTTTCAAAGAAAATCGTGGGCGTACCTTTGATACCAAGTTTTCTCATGAGCTTTTCATTTTCTTCGATGGCAGTCGTGCATTGGGCAGGAGTAGTTAGCTCAATGCCATCAATCATGACTTTTTCAAAGGCTTTGATCTTATCTTTGGCGCACCAAATGCGGGCAGAAACTTCTTTGGCATCCGGATGCAGACTTGTAAGAGGCGTTAAAAAGGTATGGATACGGATATTGTTCAGACCGGCAAGCGTTTCTTCTAACTTTTTACAGAATGGGCAGCGGGGATCGGTAAAAACGTAAAGCGTGTGTTGAGGTGTTCCTTTTTCACGAGTAATGGCATTTTGAAGTGGGAGCTTTGTGACATCGATCATTTGTGCAAGTGTCTTTAACGGTGCCGTGAGATCAACTTGCTTTTGCATATCGTAAAAAACTCCGCCAAAGAGCCAATGACGAAAATACCGGTCGCGATTTTGGGTATTGATGTTTTCTAATTGACTGAGCGTTTCAGAATCAATAAAAACATAGCTTACCCCGTCACCTAAAATGACTTCATAAAAACCGGCAACAGCCGTTTCTCTAGCAAAGCGGATATGGTTTTGGGGATAGGCTTTTTGAAGAGCTTCTAAGACCTTAGTATCTTTTGCGCTTAAAGCAGTCTGAGAAAATCCGAGGCTATAGGGCTCCTGCTGAACTTCAGCTAAAACATCAGTAATTGAAAAATTCATGGATAAACTCACAACAATTGAAAATAAAAAGTGTTTTTTCATAAAAAAGTTTTAGAAAAGAGATTTTTCAGTGGCAATGGAAGCGCTTTGCGTGATGACAATATCCACATCGCGTCCTGCATCGACTTCTAAAACAGGGAAAATTTTGTCGGCTAGTTTTAGGTAATAGTCTGCAACGCGGTCCAAGGCATCTTGCATCCCTTCGCCTAAGCCGGCTCGCCAGGGGTTATTGACGGAATTGGTGACAGTGCCTGCAAAATTCGTAGTGGAGTCTTGTGCGGCAAGACTCACAGCTTCCCCTAATCCGGAAAGCGTTCCCACCAATAAGGCATTGGCAATGGCTTGACCGGAGCGCGTCACCACTCGGGCTTTAAGCCCCGTTTTTCCATCTTCTCCTGTGACATAGCCCGTGAGCTTCACATCAATGGCGCCTCTTGATTCAGTGATGCAACTTAAACGGTCTAAACGCACTAAGACTCGTTCGGAACTTAAGTCACCAGTGGCGTTTGCTGTCACCATGCAACGCTTCACATCAGAGCGGTAGCGATTCGGTAAAAAAGCCGGATCCCTAATTTCTAAAAGCATGGGAACGGGGTTGCCGTTGGCTTGCCCTCCGGTAGGAGCTTCTACGCCGTTTAAAAGACGTGCTCGGGCAAAACTGCCTGTGATCAATAAATCATCAGCTTTTCGCTCTTTGGTTCGGTTTTTTGCGATTTCGTCTTTTTTTGCCGACTGGGGTTTATTAACGATTTCCGCATCGCTGACTTTTTTAATCACAAGTCTCGGACCCTGAGCCTCAGAGCGTTTAGCTTGTGGGTAAGTGTGATAAGCATTGCTGGCGGAGAGAGAGGAAGCTGAACTCTCTAATCCGATATTGGTATCTGAAAACTCATCATTAAACTGGGCAGTAGAGTCTTTGGTCTTCGCTTCACGCTTTTTTCGCTCTTCTTCACGTTTTAGTTGTGCAGACAAGGCCTGAACTTCTTTTTCAAGCGCACTCATTTGAGCACCATAGGTTGTCACAAAATGCTCTTCATTAAATGAGTCGTTATCTAAATGAATGGTGGTAGCGGGCGCTTCTTTTTTTGCCTTAGGTTTTTCTTGCGTAAAAATTGCAATGAGAATGGCAAAAACAACTAAAACGGTTACAAGCACGGCTAAGATGATCCATTGGCGAATATGAATCTGAGTATTGGTCATCGTACGAGTCCTTTGTCTTCGACTTTTTCAATGACATAAACGCGCGTCATTGCTTTGGGTTCAAGGTGTACGTTTTCGATTGCTACTGCTAAAACGCCTTTTTGATAAAAGAGCTTTTCCTCCAAAGTGATACTTTGCTCAGAAGTGTTTTGATGAACCAGTACTTTGCCAATTAAGCTCTCAGAAGTGAGACTTTTTAAGCAAAAGCTCCCGCAGCGGTTAGTTGCATGAAAGCCATCGGGAAGCTCATTTCTAGCTAAAGCTCGGATTAAACGCGTGACTTTTTTATCTAAATCAGGCGCAGAGACAATCGTTTCTTTAAACGTGCGCGGAGCATGTATCTCAGTTTGTCCGTCCTTTTGTTTTGTGTTTCCCAACACAATTTCTTGACTTCTTACTGATTGCGGGATGAGCGTTAAGGAGTGTGTTTCTTTGTCTTCCGTTGTGAGAAACAAAGCCACAGCATCTTTGGTTTTCGGAAAGACAAAGACTTGCCCAGTGACGGCGTCAGTTTGCACTTCAAGTTGCGAAGCCTCGTAAATGGCATTGGTGATTTTTTTACCAGTCACTGCAATTCGATTGGGTCCAGTGAGGCTTACCGGATAGGCAGGTGCGCTTTGAGCTTTTACTGTCGGGTTTTTAACCGAGGATATAGCTTCATGAACCGGATCATCGAGGAGAAAATCATTGCTTGGCGCCATGCCCGCATGAGCGAGCGGGACGACCAGGGTACAAAAGCAGACAAATAGACTCTTAGTCCTTAGTTGTTTCATAGGAGTTAACAAAAAATTAGAGAGAGTTATCGGGAGCAGACGACTTTTGATTGTCCCCATCTGATTCCGAGAGCATCACTAATTGAAGCCTGCCCGCCACAAGAGAAAACTGCATAAAGACCGATGTCTTTTGTCTTAGCGTTTCGGTTTTCCCGATGTAGTGGTGTTTAAAGCCCTTTGCTTTAACAGTTAGTTCTTGGGTATTGACTTCAAACGATTCAATGGCAAATAGGCTGGTAGCACGTAGTTTTTTAATGACACGGGCTTTTTCTTTTAAAGCCTCATCAATACCTCCGAATGCTGACGGGGCAACGTGCTTTAAAAGCGCCTCGCGGTTAAAGTCAACATTGGCTGGCGTTACATTCATCGACAGTGACAAAAGATCCCGGGCAACCAGAGTGAGGTAGCTTTCATCAACATGGCGCTCAGAAACACTCAATGGGTGCGTGGTTTCATTGATGCCGATTGGAACTAAAACGGTTGTTATTGGACTTTCTTTAAAAAGAAAGCACCCTGTGAGAAGACAATTCATGGCAAAAGAACCCGCCAGAAGTCCAAGCGTCAAGCGCTTTAAACCCAAACGCGCAGCCATATCGGCAGACAATTGTTTATAGGTATTCATAGCCTTTTAGCCCATGAATTCACGTCGATAAGAGGGAGGGGAGCGTCTGAAAGGCTTTCCAGGCAAATACCAGTAAAGCGTATGTATGCCAAAGCCTTTAGCTCGGCCCTGACGGACACGACTCCAGCCCTTGGCTAAAAGAACGCCTAAAATTGTTCCCAAAAGCAGACTTCCCACCATCACACCAATGGCGATGCCTGTCAAAAAAAGCGTTGCCACATCAAAATCCCAAATAAAGATTTTGGCGTTGGCATCCAACTCTCTCGGGATGGGCACAAGCCCCAATTCATTTCGACGCGAATTCATGAGAGTCTTTCTTTAGATAAGAGCAGTTAGAATGCCTTCAATGACGCTCGGTGCAATCACTAAGCACATGGCAGCAGCCACACATCCCACAGCTCCCATAACGGAACCTCGGATAATGCCCATGCCCAAACCGACTAAAAGAAATATCAAGGCGATGGCACGACCGAGGTAACCCGTGGCCCAGGATTCCACGATGGTGTAGAGCTCTTGGAATTCTCCGCCCGTTTCACCGGCGTAGACGGCAGAAGAGCAAAGTGCCAGGGTCAAAAGTAAAGAAAGAGTCTTTTTCATATATATCCTTTATGAAAATTGGAAAAGCAGTCCTATGCGTAAAAATGCATTAAGACGTAGGGGCGCAATCGTGCATGAAAAAGAACCTTGCAACCATTAGAAATTTCACGGTCTTGAAAACCGTTAAAAAACACCTTTTGAAAACTAAGTAATTGATCTTTGATGCGGTAAATCCGAAATAGCAATGAATAACGTTTGAAATGACGTAATGAAAAATTTTTTAAAGATGGATTTTTAATGTCTTAAAGTCTGTTTAAATAAAAAGCCCGAACATTCGTCGGGCAAAAAAGATTTCATTGTTAGTATTTGAGAAACGTGGGTTACTTATATGCGTGTGTAACCACGAGATAAATACAGGCTGAGAGGGAAATAAACCCGAATAAAATCCAATAAGGGTTTATAAAAAATGGCATAAAGCTCATCACAATAACACCTTGCACCATGATGCAGGCGGTAACGAGCGCTGTTCTTAATAAAAAGGAACTTGAAGGTAAGAATCGAGCGTATCGGATTTTTCTGACGCACAAGGCATCTACAATTACAACGGCAATGAGGGGTAAGAGATTTAAACCTAAGAGACCTGTGACCAAAATTCGGCCAATAGCCAAAATGGTGATGGCGTATGTCGCCTGTAAGTAGGGAATGGCAAGAATCCTTGAGACAGCGCCCTGAACCTCGCTGTCAGTAAAGTGTTCAGAATATTCCAATGAAGCTTGATCGCCGGAAGGAATAGGGGAAGTCGAAAGGAATTGCTCAACACCCACAAGTAGTTGATTAACGCGCTCAACCAAATCAAAACCAAGATACTGAATTTGCCAGGCTCGTTCCCGCTCAATTAAATCAAAAGTAAAAGCTTCATTATGTCCTGCAGACCACCAAAGGATCTGCACGAGAATGCATCCCCAAAAAATGCTCCAAAGGGTTTTATACATGGATTAACGTCCTTTCTTTGCAACAAGAATCGGGCATCGGGTTTTATAGATGTAGCCCGCCGAGACCTGAACAATAGCTTCGCAGTTGGGGAGTTTTCCCAAAAAATCAGCTGGAAAGATCGGTTCTAAATCTGAACTCATCTGACGGGTGAGCCCTGAGTGATAGTCAGGAGATAAATGATCTGGAGCACGATTATTAATAGCGAGGCTTTGATTGGCAATGTAGGTCTTTCCCAGCGTCTCTACGACAAAGCGTTGCGTCATCTGATCTTTGGTTCTAAGCGCAATGAGGTTATTTAAGTTTCCTAAAACAACATGCGCAGCTTCTAGACTTCCCATTCGATGTGCGAGGTCGGCAATGGTTTGCATAGCGCAAGTCGTTTGAATACCCGATTCTGCACCCTTATTGAGTATCTCAATTAAAGGGACATTGATGACGTTTGAGACTTCATCAATAAAAAGGCTGATACGTTGAGAGTTTAGTGCCGAGAGTCCTAAGTTATATCGGCGACCGGCGATATTAGCAAGGTCTGCGAGCCAAATCCCTGCAAGTGTTGAAGCAACCGTAGGGTTGGGCATGGAATCAAGCCCAATGTAAAGTACATGACCGCCGTTAATTACTTTTTCAAGGTTCATCACCAGGCGTGTATCGTGCATGTCAACTAAGGAAGGAGAGAGGCTATCGGCTAACTTCCCGGTTGTGAGCATAGAAAGGATCGGCAAAAGGGAGGCCGTGATTTTTGAATAGTGCTCACGGTTATGACGAAAGACCTCAATTAAGCCATCAATTGCAGGGTCTGGCATCGTTGTGTGAAGTTCTGTTTCATAGAGTGCCACTAGTACCATTAGGCGCTCAGACACAGTGGGAGCAGGTGGTTTTCCAGCTTTTTCTTTTAATTCAAAGTAGTGTTTTTGCCAATCAGGATTAGCATAACTTTTTGCATGGCGCTCCAATAGAGATTCAAGTAATTCATAAATCCCAAGCTTTACATATTTGGCAATTAAGGGAAGGGTCGGACGAATTTCTAGAGCTATTAAGCCTTGTGCGATGGCGTTCACAGCCATCCAGGCAAAATTGGCAAAACTTTCGTCCATATTGGGCGGAAAGGCTTGACGGATGCGGGAGGCAATTTCAGTGGCATTTGTGAAACTGTGCATGGGGTCAAGCCTAATTCCTATGTCAGGAAAGGCCGGATGAAAAGTTAGAGGATCTTTTCTTCCAGAGGCTCTACAAGCATGAAGAATGTTGTCTTTGAGTCTTGAAGAGTGTTTAGGATCAATGACGATTACAACATCTCCTCGGGCAATGGCTTGGGCCACCAAATGGCTTAAATAAACACCTTTTCCCGCTTGAGTCGTTCCGCAAAGACAAAGCCCACCTTCAAAGTTTTTAAGAGGGCGGAAAAGAGACTTTTCACTGTCGCCTACTCCGTGAATTATGGGTAAACCTGCAGCCTCTTTAGGTAATGATGAATTAGATAGAAGAATTTTGGTGAGCACTGGGTGAAGCGTGAGTTTTGTCCAATCAAGCTTCATTAATTCGTAGAGTTTTTGAGAGTGTTCAGGCCACCAGCGAAAACCTAATCCAAGCCACAAATCATTCGGGTGCCCCTTCATGATTTTGGCTAGATCCTTAAATGTCATAAAAGTGAGTTGAGAACCTGATAATCTGGCTCTTGCATGAAGGACTTTGAGAGCTTCAAAAGCTCGTTTGATGAGCATAGCTAGTGTTAATGTCCAAAGGATAGCGCACCAGGAAAGGGGAAGGCGCCCGGCAAAATATAGCCAAGTTGTCCAGCCGAAAGCTAAAGCCCAAGCAATAACTGCGAAACTTTCAAAAGCTGGTCTCCAACATTCATAGCGCTCAAAACTTTGAGAGGTTTCTTCTCTTTCATTCATGATCAATCACCTTCAAAGTTAAAACTTAATTGATCGCTGGCATCAATTTTTTCTTTGAAAGAAAAGTTTGGATGAGGCTCTTTTTGAAAGACATGGCTAAAGGCTTTATCAAAGGTCAGTACCTCATGATTGTGTATTGCTTCGAACAGATCAGGTTTTAGGATCACGCCTCGCTGAAGGGTAGCGTTTTTGTCGGTGTGTGTAACCCACAGAGGTTCGTTGCGCTCTGTTTGGTAAATAAGATTAGAAGTCAGAAGCGCTAAAACCAAGCGTTCAAAGGAAAGCGAAGTGTCTATCTGGTGGTATAGAGTCTCTGAAAAGAAAAATCCTTCATCAATCAATGTTTCCGAAAGGCATTCTTCGTGGGAAGTCATAAAGCTTGTAAAAGAGTTAAGGGCATCTTTGAGATCATTTTGTTGGATATCTATGGCTAATTGCCAAATAAGAGTAGGTTGCGAAGGCGTTTTTTCAGGTAACTGCTCAGTAAAAGCTTTATTACTAACTTGCATCACCTCTCGAGTTAACTGAGAAAGCCCTGCAGATTGGTCAAGAGTGAGTTTCACTTCAAAATCGCGCTTAATGGTTTTAGCGTACAAAATGCGGCTTGCTGTTAAGAAGTAGATATCTGATAATTTAATTGCCTCACGGGGTTTAGCATTTGGGGTTACTGCGATCATGCAAGTTGCAGTCCCCTTTTGTGAGATCATGGAAATTCCGCTTGAAAGAAGGCATCCGGCCCATATATCGGGATCAGTCGGTAAATCAACAAGTCCGAGTTTCTTCATATCATCGATGAGAATCGGGCAGACATCTGGCCAAAAAAGAAAAAGACCGTCTGCGCCTTTTCTTAAAGGGCTGTCTTTTGCATTTATTTTCCAATCATTAACGATTCGTGTCCGAAGGATGCGAATAAGCGTTTCTTGCCAACCGTCTGGAGCTAAAATTTCTCCTAACTCTTTTCCCAGTCTTTCGCGCTCTAAGAGACAGGTTCGATAGACCCCTAAATCACGAGCCTTAATCACTGATGATGGAATATCTGTAAGAGGAGCGTTTCCAGAAAGACAATTCATGAGTTCCAAAAGTGGTAAAGGCCCCGCATCGGCTAACCAAGCTAGTGTTTCTGGACAAAGTACATGTCTGGCTAAGAAAAGCCTTAAATTTTCTTTTGAATGATTTAAGGGATGAGTTTGTGTATTCCAATGAAGTTGTAATTTAAGATCAGAATTTTTTGAAAGTTTCTTTTTCACCCATTGAATGTAGGGCATTGCAAGAGGTTCAAAAGCAACGTTTTTGATGTGGTTTGCCTCACTAATATGGAAAAATGAATCATCGTGCTGAGGAGCAACTTCAGCAATCTGAAGATTTTGAAAAGCATCCAAAAAGGAGCAAAGGCTTGCCAGAGAAGCAGCGGCTTTAAGTCTTCCTTGCAAGAGATGCTGAGCCATGATGTTTTTCTCGAGTTCCACTGTGCTTTCCATGATTTCTATGGCATAAGTGGCTGCAGTGAGGCTCGCTCTGAAAAGATCGCCTTCGGAGCTAAAGATTCCCTTTGGACGATAGGGTAATCTTCCGGTTACAAGAGCCAATTGCCTGATACAAGGCAGAATTTTTGATTCCCAACTTGCTTGATCGGAATAAGCAATCTCAAGGCGCTCAATCAAGTGTTTATTTTCCTCAAAAAATAACTCGATTTCGATTGGTTGCAATATTTTTAGCAAATGATTACCTGAAGAAGCTCTTTTGATCAGGTGAAAAGAAATCATTTAAAAGCCCCTTCAATGTAAGCATTAAGCACTGTTTTAAAGCAGAGTCTGTGTTTGATTGCACTATTGATTGCTTTAATAAGCCGCTTATGTTCCTGATCGAAATGATGAGGGATTAAGAAAGGTCCCATTCTTTTTATTTTGGGAATTATTGGAGTGCTTTCATTATCAAAATAAGCATGAAGACTTGAGGGGAAATCGCTGACTACAACAGATTTGGGATTGTCAGAGCGATAGGGGATTAGCCCTTTAGCATTAAACCAGTGATAAAGATTCATCACTGGATGGCAATCTTTGGAGTGATTGGCTAATACAGTTGGAGAATGTTCAAAGGCTTCGACAGTTTTTAAAAAAGCTTCTAATCGGTTTAATCCTAAACTAAGCAGAAGTTCAAAGAATCGAGTCGCAACATAAAGAAAATAACGATCAAAAGGGTAACGCTCCAAAAGGTGCTTTTGAATTTTTGTTTTTCGAAGAAACTCAACCTCCGGAACACTTTCTTTGCGAAGTTGTTTAACACGGTAAACCGTTAAACCGGTCAACGCTGCAATACAATCATGAGGGAGTTTTGTTTGAAAAAGTCGATCATAGAAAATCGTTTGATTGCTGTTTAGACGGGGGGGGGTAAAACACCTGAATGATGAGATTTTTTGATCATTTTAAATAATGAATCAACAATAACAAAGTGACTTTTGCTCTCGGTATTGAGTAAGCTCCAATGTTGATCTTTTAGGCACAATGGTCCATGTAAAGTTTCAGGATCGTAGATCTTTGAATTTATGGTTACCCCAGTGTGTTCTCCCAAAATGAAACTTTGAAAATGAGCGTTTAACCAAATATTTTTTATAGCCGAAGTTTCTTCAATGACAATATTTTGTTCGCTGGCATGAAGTGAAAAGAATGGCAGAGGATATAAACCAAATGCTTTGATTGCGTTTTCAATGATAACTTCTTCAGCGTCTGCAGAAATGTCATAGAAACCACAATGGCGTTTATAGTCCTCTTTCATCAACTCTCTGATCTTCAGATAGTTGAAAAAGGTAATGACGTTATAAGAAGAGAGATTTTTCATAATTTCCTTGTACGAGCAAAAAGATAAAAAATCAGGCTTCTAAAGCCAAAAGAGTCGCGAATTGTAACGGGAACCTCCTAAGGGTTATATGAGAAAAATCAAAAGAAATTTAAATTAACGATGTTTAGAATTAGGGACATCTGATTTTTAGGAATTTTGAGAGGCTAAATTGTCGGTTTCCAGCATGACGGGTTTTGCCCACCATCAAATTCAAACGCTTTTAGGTTTATTGGCTATTGATGTCAAGAGTGTGAACTCTCGCTATCAGGAAATTAGTATCCGCCTACCGGAGGAACTCCGCTTCATGGAAGGAGACGTTCGGGTTGCTTTATCCAAAAGTGTAGCTAGAGGCAAGATTGAATGTCGGATGCAGTGGGTAGGAGATGCCACTATTGAGCAAACGCTTAATCAAGATACGATGAAGAATCTTTATTCACTTCAGACAGAAGTTATGTCTGCACACCCTGATGTGAAACCTTTAACTGTCTCTCAAGTTTTGGCGTTCCCGGGAATTTTGGAACCGAAGAGTGTTGATTTTGAACAGTTAAAAGCTCAAGTATTGTTTGGATTAGGGGAAGCGCTAACTATCTTCTTACAAGCCAGAAAACGAGAAGGTGAAGCCCTCGCAATAGTTTTAAATGGTTATTGTGATCATATTGTTGATACGGTTAAACAACTCGAGCCTAAGATTCCTGAAATTATTGCCAACATTCAGAGAAAGCTAGAAGAACGATTAGAAGAGGCATTGTCAAAAACTTTAGTAGAACGTTCATCGTTGACTCATGAAGAAGTCAATGACCGAATTCGGCAAGAAGTCATTCTCTATGCGATTAGGCTTGATGTGGATGAAGAAATGAATCGCCTATTAACCCACGTAAAAGAAGTCAGAAGATTACTTTCGACTGGTGGAGAAGTTGGTAAAAAGTTAGATTTTTTGATGCAAGAGCTCAATCGTGAAGCAAATACTTTGGGTAGTAAGGCTGCTGCTATTGAAATGACTCAGACCTCTTTGGCTTTAAAAGTGAACATTGAGAAGATGCGAGAGCAGATTCAAAATTTGGAATAGCTATAATTGTGCAAAATTTTTAAATTCATCAAATTATGTTTAACGAAATAGGAATTGCAGTTGCCGATTTGAAAAGAAGCCGAGAAAAATTGTATCTGGCTCTGATGTTGGGTTGGCAAGATATCAGGCAGCGCTATCGCCGTTCAAAATTGGGTCCGTTCTGGTTAACAATCAGTATGGGCGTCATGATTGGCATGATTGGTATCGTGTTCGGTCAAGTGCTTAATTCCCCGATGAAAGAGTATCTTCCTTTTTTAGCAACGGGGATTATTCTTTGGACATGTTTTTCGACGAGTGTTATGGAGGGAAGTACATCTTTTATAGATGCCCAAGGGATGATTAGGCAGCTTGATTTGCCTTTGTCGCTTTATCCCATTAGGGTGATATGGAGAAATATTGTTATCTGCGGACATAACATTATTATTTTGCCACTAGTATTCTTGGTCGTTGGCAGAGGGATTACTTGGGATATTTTTTGGTTAATTCCCGGTTTTATAGTTTTTTCTTGGAATATGTTGTGGGTATCTTTGTTATTAGGAACATTTTGTACTCGTTTCCGGGATATGCCACAAATTGTTAATAGCTTGATGCAAGCTTTCTTTTACGTTACCCCAATCATCTGGATGCCGAATGCGTTAAACGCTCGTTCTGCAAATCTATTGGTAGATCCGAATCCTGTTTACCATCTTGTCCAATTGGTTCGAGCGCCTATTCTTGGAAGTAGCCCAACTATGTTAAATTGGACTGCCTCAATTGGAATGGCTTTTTTGGGCTCTTGTTTAGCATTGTGGTTCTTTGGTAAATATAAAAAACGTATTGCATATTGGTTGTAAACATCATGGCACATATTATTTTTGAACATGTTAACGTGGATTTTCCGATCTATAACGCCAAGAACCGATCTTTAAAAAATACCGTGATGCAAGCGGCAACGGGAGGTAAGGTCAGTTTTGGGGCAGAAGGTACTGTAATTCGTTCGTTGGAAGACGTTACATTTGAAATTCATGAGGGCGAACGAGTTGGCATAGTAGGACACAATGGTGCCGGTAAAAGTACATTATTAAGAGCATTAAGTAATGTCTACGCTCCAACAGCTGGGCGAGCAGAAATTGTGGGAGAAATCGGCTCTTTAGTAGATATTGGTTTGGGAATTGATGGGGAAGCAACCGGAAGAGAAAATATTTATATTCGAGGAGCTTTATTAGGGTTAAAGCGACGAGAAATTGAAAAGCGCTTTGATGAAATTGTTGAATTTTCAGAGTTGGGCGAATTTATCAATATGCCTGTTCGTACCTATTCCTCTGGTATGCACTTGCGACTAGCATTCGCTGTGGCAACGATTATTCGGCCAGAGATATTGTTAATGGACGAATGGTTATCTGTTGGAGACGCTGCTTTTAATGGAAAAGCTGAACAACGTTTAGGCGATTTAGTTATGTCTAGTCGAATATTGGTAATCGCTAGCCACTCACGAGAACTTATTGAAAGAACTTGCAATAGGGCAATGTGGTTTGAGCACGGAAGACTAAAACTTGATGCAGACCCTCAAACTGTGTGTAAAGCCTATTGGGGTTGACTGGTCACTTCCTTATATAGTTTGACTGTATCACTTACCATCTTTTCTACTGAAAAGAGTTCAGAGGCTCTTTCTTTGGCTTGTCGCCCGAGTTTTTGCCTTAAAGGTGGGTTATTTTTTAGTAAGAGTAATGCCTCTGCATAAGCACTGATATTTTTATTTTCTACAACTAATCCGGTTACATTATTTTTATTAACAAAGGTAGTTCCGTTAAAGAGCTCAAATCCGACAACAGGCTTTTCTAAAAGCATCGCTTCAATTTGCGTAATACCAAAAGCTTCATTCTGTGAGATAGAGGAAAAACAAAATACATCACAGGCATTAACATAGGAACCTAAGTCTTCGTCAGGGATATACCCTATAAATTGGACTCGTTTTTCTATATTTAAAGAACGAGTAAGTTCTTGTAATTTCGGAGTTTCAGGACCGATTCCCCCTAGATATAAATATGAATCCTCTGGTAGTTTGGAAAAAGCTTTAATGAGGTAATCGTATCCTTTATATGAAACATGTCTCCCTACGGAAAATAAGATAAATCCTTTTGGCATGGTGTCTCTCAAACTTTTTATTTTTACAGTTGGCCTCTCTACACCTATTGGGATAACATGAATCTTGTTTCTGGGAACAGATGAAAGCTGTTCAGATGTCTTGAGTGTTTCAGAGTGGACTATTACTGCGTCCACTTTTTTTAAAAACGCGTTTAAAAATGGTTGATAAAACTTTAGAACTTTCTTTTGTTTAATAATGTCTGAATGCCACGATACAACTAATTTGGTTTTATATCGAGGACAGAGTAAGTATGAGAGATGTGCCATAGGATCTGGGAATTGAATATGGATGATATCCGGGCTTTCTCTTCGAAGTAATTTGTTAAGGATAAATGGCATAGAAGGGCAAATGCTGGTTGATGCCAGATAACCCCATGAACGTGCTTTAACTGTATTACTACCGAAAACTGTTTTATTCTCAGTGTTAGAAACCAGATTTATATTTTGATAATCAGCGGGTAGATGTGTTCTTAATTGATAAACGTAACGCTCAATTCCACCAGCAAGACTGCTAAAGTCAAATTTTCCAAAAAACAATATTTTCATATATCTTTGCTAAAATCACAGGACAATTATTTTTACAGAGAGTAGTAAATGAAACTTGTTCCGGTTATTTTATCAGGTGGGATTGGTTCTCGGTTGTGGCCATATTCAAGATCAGACTTTCCCAAGCCTTTTATTCAGCTACCCTGTGGAGGATCTTTATTTGGTAAGACTCTCCAAAGAGCTTTCGCTTTGCAGGATGTTCAGGAAGCTATTGTTGTTTGCAATAAAAAATACGCACACTTGACAAATCAAGCGCTAGAGTCCTTAAACAAGAAAGATAATACCTATTGCATTTGGGAACCTGAGGCTCGAAACACGGCTGCTGCCATTGCAGTAGCAGCAAAGTTTGCTCAAAATAAATGGGGTAGTGAAACTTTGTTGCTAGTGATGCCTTCTGATCATCTCATTCAAAAAGAAGAAGCATTCAAATTGGCAGTGAAAGAAGCTGTTGAGTATGCCGCATTGGGGAGATTGGTGACTTTTGGTATCAATCCTGAGTCAATTGAAACGGGTTATGGGTATATCGAGCACGAAAAAGAACAAGTTATTCGCTTTATTGAAAAGCCAGATTTTGAAACAGCTAAAGCGTTAATAAATACAAAAAGAGTGGTTTGGAATTCTGGGATGTTTTGTTTTAAGGCATCACAGATTTTGGATGAAATATCACAGCACTTTAATCAATTGACGATTCCTCTTGAAAATCTCCATATGGACCCTGATGGTAATGAAGTGGAATTTTCTGCTGAGGATTATTCTGCACTTCCCGAACAGTCGATTGACTATGCGGTGATGGAAAAAAGTTCCAATTTGGCAGTTGTGGCCTGCTCAATTGGATGGGATGATATCGGTTCCTGGACCTCATATGCGAGACTCTTAAAAGATGTTGACGAAGAGGGGAATGTCAAACGTGGTAATGTGGTTGCTATTAACTCACAAAATAATGTAGTTCTGGGCAATGATAGGTTAATAGCCACTGTGGGCGTTGATAATTTAGTAGTTGTGGCAACCGAAGGTTCTACGCTGATTGCTAGGAAAGACCTTGTACAGGATGTAAAAAAATTAGCAAAGTTACCTCAAATAACAACAAATGAATTTGCACAAACCCAGCGTCCTTGGGGAACCTATCAAGTTATTGACAGAGGTAATGGTTATAAGGTGAAGCGAATAGAGGTTTTTCCTGGAGGAATGTTGTCATTGCAATTACATCATCATCGTGATGAGCATTGGACAATTGTTTCCGGAGAGGCTTATGTGACCAACGGTGAAGAGATTCTTTTCTTAAAGAGTAATGAATCAGTTTTTATCCCAAAGACGATTAAGCATAGACTTCATAATCGTAGTGATAGGCCATGTACATTAATTGAAGTCCAATATGGTGATTATTTGGGAGAGGACGATATTGTCCGGATAGAAGACAAATACAATAGAAAATAAGGAGAGACTTTTGCAAGCAATTTTGATAACGGATTGCATTAAGCACCCCTTGACCGGCATTGGGCGCTATGCTCTTGAGTTAGCTAAGGAGTATGAAGATCTAAACGCAGGTGTGAAATTTATTGGTAATTGTGAAGAGAATTTTAAAGATTTTGATAAAAAAAAATCCTCTGAAACTTCAACTAATCAGAGCTATAACTACTTGAAAAAGTTGGTAAAATCTAGTTCTATTTTAATGAAGATCTACTCTGAAGTAAGGACCAAACTAAACAGCCGAGCCTTAGAAAAATACACCAAGTACGTGATTCATTCACCAAACTTCCATTTACCTAAAGTGAATGCTCAGGCGAGAGTTGTTACTGTTCATGATTTATCAATGTTCTTACATCCAGATTGTTTTGAGCCTGCAGAGAGTAAATTCATGCAATCTGTTTGTGAAAATTCTCTAAATAGAGCTGACGAAATTATTACAGTCTCCGAAACAGTTAAGAAGGAGATTTGTGATTATTTTTCTTATGATCCAGGAAAGATCACTGTTACCTCACTTGCTTGCAGTCAATTGTATAGGCCTCGAGAGAAGTCTGAATGCGAAAATGTTTTGAATAAATATGGTTTAACTCCAAACAGATACTCTCTTTTTGTTGGTACGATAGAGCCGAGAAAAAATATTCCTACACTAATTTATTCTTACAGATCTCTTTCTAGTGAACTTCGTGAGCAATATCCCCTTGTTATAGTTGGTCATCACGGATGGCGAAGTGAACTTGAACACCGGTTACTGCAGGAAGCAAAAGCAGAGGGGTGGTTATACTATCTCGATTATGTGAGCCATGAAGATCTTTATTATTTATATTCCGGATGTAGGCTTTTTTGTTTCCCAACTCTATATGAGGGCTTTGGATTACCGGTATTGGAAGCTATGAGTTCAGGAGTGGCTGTTTTGTGTTCCGATTTACCAGTTATGAGAGAAGTTTGTGGGAATGGTGCATATTATTGCCCAGCTAAAGATGTCGATTTATGGAAAAACAATCTGGAAAAATGTTTGCTTGATGAAGAGCTTCGTTCTCGGATGATAACTCAAGCGCTTCTGAAAAGTCGCGATTTTTCTTGGCGTATTTGTGCAAACCAAACTATTGATGTGTATAAAAAATATTTATAGCAAAAGAAAATTTAAAATAAATGGAAACGAATGTTTCTAGACACAAAGGAGAGATAGATGTTGGTTAGATTGAAAAATTTTATAAAACGAGTTTTAAATTTTTTTAGAAGGAGAATTTTTTTAAGTTCTCGAGTAAGTATGCTAGAAAATGAGGTTTACAATCTCAAACAACAAATGGACATGATGTCTCTATTTTATGAGCAACGCCTTGATTCAGTTTTATCGCGTTTAGAAGAGAAGAAATAAAAGTATGAAGCAAGTACTTCAGTTATCTTATTACCCAGCTCTAGAAGTAATTACTGGAGGAGAACGTCGAATAGAAGCGATGCGCTCTCTTATTAAAAAGATGGGTTGTAAATTGTTAACCTACGGGGTTTATGATGCTTATCAAAATGGACCTTTGGGTAATTCCTACATTCAGTTATCTAGAACCGAAAGTGATTGGTGCTTTAAGAATATGGCTGAATGGGAATTGCGGATGACTGATGTGGTGTTAGGTAATCGCCGTTACAAAAAAAAGCTTGAAAGTTTTCTTTTTAGCAACAAACCTGACGTTGTCTGGTTTGAACATCCTTACCAATGGTTGTTACTTCGTGAATATATTTTAAATACCAATACTCCTGTAGTCTATGATTGTCATAATATCGAATGGAAGCTAAAAGAAAGCTCATTTAGTAAAAAAAGTATATCTGTAGAAAAAGCACTTAATAGACTATTTGATATTGAGACTGAATTAATCACATCAGCTGATTTTACATTGTGTTGCACAGATTCAGATGCAAAGTGGTGTCAAAAAATTGGTGGACGAGGACTCCTTATGCCTAATGGGAACTCTTATCCACTGAAGCAAGGAACATCACATAATTGGCCGAAGCTGAAGTCGTTAGCCACAGATAAAATTGTTATATCGTATATATCTGCTGCGCATGAACCCAATTGGATTGGAATTAAAGATTTAGTTTTGCCCATACTGAAGAAGTTAGAATCAAAAAAATCGATTCAGTTTATACTCATGGGCGATATAGAACATTTCTTTACTGAATGGGAAAAAGCAAATGGAAAACTGAATAATGTTACTTGTTTAGGTCGAATTTCAGAGATGACAAAAAGTGATGTTTATAAATTGTCTGACATGATTGTGTTGCCTATAACAGAAGGAGGGGGAAGCAATTTAAAGACTGCGGAAGCCCTTCTTACTAGTAAGTTCGTATTAGCTACTGATATGGCCTTCAGGGGATTTGAAGAGTATGTACAAGAAGCGGGAGTCTCTGTAGTGAATAAGGGTGATTTTTCAAAGGTTTTCGAGGAAATAATACTAGGAGGAACTATTAAGAAAACATATCCAGAGAGATTGCAGAAGGTGAATGCTTGTCTTTGGGATTCTATTATTGAAAAGGCGATGAATTATACTGAAATAAAAAGGTTATTAGGATGATCTATATACTTTCCCCTTTGCCCCCGAAGAAAACCGGTACAGCTGATTATATTAGGCTATTGTCAAGGAGTTTAAAAGAGAGTTTTGGTGATCGTTACGAGACTGAGATAGTTTTTTGTGATCAGTTAGAAAAAAATACAGATTGTAGTATTGGAAATTGTATTGATATAAATGATTTGCATATTGAAAAAGAAGATTTGATAGTTTTGACTTTAGCATCTAATAAGTATCACAAGTGGATATGGGAGTTTTTAGCTCAATATAAGCAAAGTGCTCATCTGTTATCAATTATTCATGATTTATCTGCATATGGTCTCATCTACGACATGGTTAGTGAGGGGAAGTTCAATTTTTCGTATGATGAGTGGAATTATTCTTTACAAACAGAGTATGGCTTTATATCCAGCAAATTGGTGAGTGATGGTTGGAGACTTCCTTCTGGGAGCAAATATTTTATATTGGCTCAGGGGTTGACAGTGTCAAAGTCGGATGAAATTTTTGTTCACTCCCTATATGCTAAAAATTGTTTGCAAACTTTTTCCGTAAAAGGAGTTCAAGTTCCGCCAGTGACAGTTGTTGGTCATCCTATATATGATCTAAAACTTAATTCACAAATGGGGGTGAATGTTGATAAAAAAATTTTTAAATTAGGTGTTGTTGGATGGTGGTCGGCAATAAAACAACCTGAACTTGTAATTAGGAGTTTTTGGCATTTTTATCGCAGTTTATCTGACGAGTATAAAAATAATATAAAACTATATTTTGTAGGCAATATTGAAAAGGCAGAATTATTAAATCAGAAGAAAAAACTTCGCCAAATAGGTTTGGATGAAAAAGTTGAGTTTGTTGGTTATGTTGATGAAATCAGCTTAAATAGCTGGATCAAGTCATTCGATTTAATGTTTAATTTGAGATTCCCTTCCTGTGGCGAAACATCGGGTACTTTAGCTAGGGCTAAATTTTTGGGAACCAGAACAGTTACGACCAATTTTGCTGCTTTCCGAGAAGAATATGCAACTTATCATGTATCAGTAGAACCAAGGAAGGAGCTACTTCAATTGATTGATATATTACAGGCAGAATGGAAAAGGTGGAATTCAGGATTAGAAGACTTTAAATTATTAGAAACATATACAGGAGATAGTGAAGAGATAATTAAAAATGATATTGGAAGTGAAATATTTCGCCTGCATGAATCAATACAATTAGCATCCTTTTCTTAAAATATGATACGCTGCAGCGAATTTGTCATGACCCGCAATGCAACTTTGTCATAGGGGTGACACAGCTAAAATGTTACCCCTGACTAATGAAAATAATCTGCTCTTGTATGTTGGAATTTATTACGCATCCGCATCAACTGTTCGAGTGTTTAAGAAACGAATTAAGAAAACCCTGCTTGGCAAATTCGCGGTTTTTCATGCAAGAGCTTAAAAGTGTAGGCTGAGACATTGTGAAATTTATTAAACTCTTTGACTTCTCATCCTTTAATGAGTTTTATACTTTTAAGGAAAAAGTCCCATTCCTGAAGATTTCCCATCCATTCTAAATCTTGAGGTACATTATCTGTTTTATCTGGAAAACCTATCTTATAAATACTTGAGTTTTTCGAAACCTTAAAACAATCGATGCTTCTAAAAGATTGATTAAAAACTCCAAAAAAAGAAGGTTTCTATTAGGGAATTTTCTTTCTAATCTGAACGTAAAATTCTCAATATCTTCAAAATTAAATTCTCGATAAGATACAAAGGCAAAGGTAGAAGATCTTTCTATGCTTGACCTCACCCTTTCCATTCTTCTTTTCGAGGTCTCGAGGAACTCTGGATAAAACTGCTCAACAGAAATGGTTGTAGGAAAATGGTGCATGGCAATCATACCCGTATCTTCATCCTTAATTTTCCTAAAACCATCTTTGTCTTCATGTAGATCACTTCGATGAATAAAATAGTTATCCAAACCCTGCTCAAAGAAATTTGCTACAGTAGACAACTCGTAACACATCATCCAATCAAATGGAGAGGCATTTGTCCTTAAATTATTTCTTTTAAGTGCTTGAGCTGTTCTGCAAAATGAACCCAAACTCATAACATAATCAACATTAAATGTTTCAGGTTTAAGTAGCGCTTTATACCTTTTGTTCTCTTTTATTATTTTGAATAGTTTTAGACTAAAAAGTTCACTGAGGTTCATTTTTTTTCCTCCAAATTTAATGACTCAAATAAAGGAAGATTAAACGGTTAAACAAGCGTCCATGCCAGTTTACAAGAGAGTATTTTAATCTACTTAAGCTGTGCATAGTTTTATATGAACACCTCCCGCTTGCCAATGAGAAAATTGTGAATCGAGAATGGTTTGCAGTTTTATATCCGGCTTTGTGTTGGCTTAACCAACAGCCCTGATTATTTCCGCGAGTGAATTCCTCATTTTTTTCACGGACTCTTATTCAATCTTGATTTTCCGATCAAATCACCGTCCTTGAGACTATTCAGGTTCTAAACACTCCGGTCTTACCTTTCCTTCATCACTTTTTCACTTCAGCAAACTTTCAGAGTTCTTCCTTCTCAATCAAAGTTAGTCAGAAAATTTAGTTCCTATATTGAACGGGAACGTAATCCTTTACATAGCTAGACTTATGAGCCATCAGCGCCCACATGATTCTTGCCATTTTGTTGGCCATCGCACCAATCACTTTATTTGTGCAATGATCCTTCTTCAATCGCGTTACTATCTTGGGTGGCTCTTTGGACACAGTCACAACTGCTCTGGCTGGCCCCGTGGATAATCAGTTTTCTCACGTAACCATCTCCTCGTTTACTCATACCCAAGACTTTTATTTTTCCTCCACTTCCCCTATGTCTAGGAGCAATCCCCAGAAAAGCCGCAAACTGTCGCCCGTTTTTGAACGCTTTCGCATTACCCACCGTAGCTACCGTAGCTGTTGCTGTCAGCACCGCTACTCCTGGCATCTGCATCAATCTTTGGCAATCCGGTTGCGTCTTAGTCCAACTCTTTAAATCGTCTTCTAACTCTTTGATCTGCTGATCCAATTGTTGGACATCGCTCCACAACTGCGATAACGCTTTTAAAGCTATCCGAGGCACACGTTCTTGAAGACTTTCAAGAGCGTGTGGCAACCATTGTCTGATTGCTTTGTGTCCTCTTGCTGTTACTAAACCAAACTCCATCAAAATCCCACGAATTTGGTTTATCTCAGCTGTTCTTTGTTTGACCTTCAATTCACGTATACGGTGAATGGTCAATACCGCTTGCTGCTCTTCAGTTTTGACGGCTACTTTGCGAGGAGAGTTCACTTTTGTAGCTAACCAAATCGCTTCAGCATCACGAATATCACTTTTGTTGCCACGATTGAATGCTTTTACATCTTCTCCCGGCATCAGTTTTACTTCGTGACCCAGTTTTATTAGTTCTCGTGCCCAATAGTGAGCGCCTCCACAGGCTTCCATACCAATTAGGCATTTTTCTCGATTAGCAAAGAACTGCAGCATCTTTGCCCTAGTCAATTGCTTCCGAATCACTTCTCCTGTGGATGGATCCGTCCAGTGCAATTGAAAAACATTCTTTGCAATATCAATCCCAACAACGGTTAAGTTCGTGTTAGCATTCATGGCAGATCCTCCTTTTCCATGTGATTGTTTTTAACAAAACCATTTTCACACTTTGGGCACTTAGATGCCGTTGGAAGGAGGATCTTTTTTATCCTCTCACTCTGAGTGGGAGGTGTTCATTACATTTATTTCCGTTGTCAAAAATCTTAGATAACCATCCGCAACAAAATCTTAAATAAAGCGGACGAAAAAATGGAACTATGCACCCGTTTATATAGGAAAATTTGATAAAAAAATTCACTAGTGTCCAAATAGAACTTTAAAAATGCAGTTAAATCCTGTTCGTCTCCGGTAGGGAAATAACGGACAGAAAAATGGCGGTTTTCTTTGTAGATTTTAAGTTACCACACCAAAAATCAAGAAACCGCCATGGACACTTATTTTAACGAATCCGCCAACCAAAATGCTCCCATCAGCTTTTTCGCTCAGCTTTTAAAGTACCTTCCTCAAGGCTGGATACGGCAAGAAGATAAACGGATCAGTCCAAAGAGCAATGCGCGTAAATTTACTTTCTGGGATCAAATCGTTTCTCTGCTGTTTTGCCATCTCGCCGGCTGTGATTCTTTAAGAGAAATTGAAGACGGATTAGTTTCAGCGGTCGGCAAACTTCAACACTTATCGGCTAAAGCCATGGGGCGAACAACACTGGCTTATGCCAATGAACACCGGTCTATGCGCTGGACTCCACAACTATTTCAGTGTGTTTAACTCGTTTTCGTTGGGCTCATTACCGTCGAGCTAAAGGTGGGTTCAAGTTACACACCGTTCTTGATGAAGATATTCAATTGCCTGTTGTGATGAATATGACTCATGGCAAAAGAGCTGATGTCAAAGAAGCCAAAGCCGCTATTGAAGCTCTGGGAAATAAAGAAATTACGGTTGTCATGGACAGGGGCTATAACGACTTATGTGGTTAACCAAACGAGGAACCAAGTTTGTCACACGAATCAAAGAAAATGCCAAAACGACTCGATTAAAAGACGATGTCATCGAAGAAGGAGAAAACTTTGGGGATTATGGTTTCCGTTTTACACAGGAGAAAGCACGGGAAGTTTGTGGAGACACGCGTTTCAGATTGGTGCAATGGTACGACTCAGATAATGATCGTTGGTTTGAGTTTTTAAGTAACGATTTTGACGTGACTGCTCAACAGATAGCCGATTTATACCGTAAACATCGGTAGATTGAACTGTTTTTCAAAAAGCTCAAACAGAATCTGAAGATCAAAAGTTTTATCGGAACCACAGAAAATGCGGTGATGACTCAAATATGGACAGCAGCCGTAGCCACTCTGTTAATTGCGATATTCCGGCGTATAGCACGATATCCCTGGAGTTTTTCCAGATTACTGAAGTTTGTGAGATTAAACCTTTTAACGTATAAAAAATTAAATGAGTGGATTAATCGGCCGGATTTTCGAGTTCATAAGCAGTCTCCGCCTAAAACACAGCAACAAATGGAGTTTGTTTTTGATTGAAAAATGCTGAGAGGGCCTACTTTTTAGAGGGGTCTCGAGAAGACTTATATTTATTGACGAAAGGCATCTCTAACCTGCTGATGCACATTTTTTATTTGGACTGCACTGAAAAAATTATCACCAAACTGTTGCAATTTGAGGGGTCAATTCAAAATGAAAGTTAAGTCTCTTGTTGTCGCTTGACTGAAGGATTTGAACTCACATCCAAAAGGATTTAAACCGGGGTACCTTTAGACACAAATTTACTAACACTCCCTATAGATCTAACTGTATGTATTCGTTTAACATCACGGCTATAAGAAATATCGCCATTGCCTCTGCACCACTATTAATCATTTTTCTAAGTTTTATACTTTTTGGCTTTCATCTTTCGGCAGATGGAGTTGAGCATCTTAGGTTAACTTTAGATAATGGCTCATTCCTAAGTCCTCATCCTCAAAGAATGTACGGAGACTTCTTAATCCAATGGCCTATTCTTTTCTATCAAATAGTGTCATAGGATGGAGAATTAGATATTTATCTACTTCTTTACGCCATAGGGATCATGTTTCCATTAGTTATTCCTATTGTAGTGATCTCCGTCGAAAAAAAACTGCATGATAATTGTTCGTATTATTGTTTTATATACGTCATAGGTATCGCTTTATTTTCCATGTCCTCTTCGTACGTTTGGACATCTCATCAGACACTTTTTCCATTAATTTTTTCATTAATTCTATTATTAAATTTTTATTCAGAACTAAGATATATATCGAAAATAGTTTTAATTTTACTGCTCTTTTTCCTGATTAAAAATTATGAAACTGCTTTCGTAGCAAAAGTGGTACTGCTGTTCTTGTTGCCATTTTATATCCATCCTTTTAAGGATATAAAAAATACATTGTTTTATTTTGTTTGTGTTATTTTGTTGATTAGTGGAGTAATTTCAGATTCAGAACGTTTGATTTTTAACCAATCAACTGTACCGGGTATAACAAAAGATGAACTTTTAAATTTCCTTAGCAATAACAAAATTTTTCTTTTATTTTGTATTATCTGCTTATATTTTATCTTGCAAAATACAGTTAAAATCATTTCTGAAAAGTTAGCACTCTCAGCTGCGGTCATTACATTTATAGTCTTTGTGTTATTTTTTATTTTTGACTCTAGACAAAAAATGACGAGTGAAATTAGTAGTGCGTATTTTTTTGCTAGATATTTGACTGTTGGGATAGTTTTTTTCTGCTTATTTTTTATTAATTCCTTAGTGTTACCCGTAAAGATTTCATCAAAATATCTTTTTGGTATTGTCACAATCTCGGTTTTTGCTTTTCTTCTTTTTGCACTTTCACCCTGGGTTACTTATGTGGAAAAGTTCTACAAAATAAAACAAAATAATTGTGTTGGTTTTATAGAGCAACCTGGGGAACTAATTAATGATCCTGCATCTTGGCTCTGGAATGTTCCAGAACTAAGCGTTGCATTACAGAGTTTAAACAGTAGTAAAAAGATCGATTTTATTGTTCTTAATCAATCTAATATAAAATGGGAGCCTTTTAATCCTCGAGAGAATTTACCGTTTTTTAAAAATGTTGTTTATTCAAAAGATTTTTATGATAAGACTCATTGATGTTAAATAATTAAGAAGAGGCAGAATGAGTGAAAAACTTAGTTAAAATGGCTAGGCTGTTAAAGTGCTTGAGAACTGTGAGGATTGGTGAATTAAGATTTTGCAATGTATATTGTTCTGGTAAAAATTAAACTATGTGGTCCGAAACACCTGTCAGAATCCTTGAGAGTTCACAAGGGGTTAGAATAAGATGAGGGTATGAAAGTCCACTAGAAAAACCCTAATATTCGTCAAAGAAATATCGAATGAATTCTTAGGATAGGGGGCAAAGCGGAAGATGCTTTAGCCTCCGCCCAACACATGCTTATCGCGAATTTTGTCTGTTAGACTCTGTCAAGAGGTTCCTGCAGTATAAAACGTTCATAGAGTTTGTTAACTTATTCCACGACCACTTGACTTCGTATTTTCTAAGTGGAATTTATTACGCATTTCAGGAGACTTTAAATTTTTTTGCAAACCTCTCCCGATGATTGCATGAAAAAAAGCAATCACCTACATAAGAGAAAGAAATTCGAGTACATTTTGAGGGCCATCCACTTGCACAACTCTAGTGTTATCCATTTTCATCAACTCAGATGCAAGTTCATAATCATTTCCACCGGGGAATGTTCTGTCCCCCAAAAAAATAATCTTTTCTCCTGGATATTCTTTTCTAAGTTGAATAGCAATTTGTCCCTTGCCGTGCCCCTGTGGCGTGATATCAATTGAGATCGATCCTCCAACAGTGACTTCAAGCTGAGGATACTTTTTGAGCAAAACAGCTTGTATTTGTAATCTCTCTTTTTCAATATCATCCCATGCTTTATAACGTTCTCTTTCTGCATATGGGCAATCCCGCCCTAACACGGAAAAATTAATCATACCAACTCGGCGCTCAATATAATTATTGAAAAGGGGGCCGGGGTATTGGGTCTTTTTGCGGAAATTTTCGAGATCTGCGATTAGGCCTTGAGGCTCAACAAATTCATTTTGCCGAACGAGGCTACCTTGACGCATCAAAACATTACCCATGGAACAATATACTCCGGTAAATGCATTGATTACATAACCAGGCAACTGTTCGCAAACCTTTTT